>Ga0228710_1006775_pt1 | contig 17221 bp, 17 predicted proteins | sample MedpolnodulmetaG_FD_177995 | JGI IMG/M metagenome (GOLD analysis project Ga0228710, IMG submission 177995) | Root nodule microbial communities from Medicago polymorpha collected in Santa Monica, California, United States - pink nodules | ecosystem: Host-associated > Plants > Roots > Nodule... | reverse complement strand
TTTGTGATTGATCCTTCAAAATTTGAACCTCTGCGTCCTCATTGGAATTAACTTCTGCGTGTTGTAAATTAATACTCTGGTGCGCTTCTGATTGGATTTGAAGAGGTGTTGGTGGTGTGCTATGATCTATATCTGAGGACTGAAAATCAGCAACAGTACCTTGCACATCATCTTGCACAACAAAAATCGGTTGTGAAACATCCGCAAGTGGAATCTCGTGAACCTGAGATGCCAAATGCCTATGCTCCACTTCATAGGATTGCACGTCTACAGCGCTTCATCAGAGATCTTTTCCAGAACATGAGTTGATGTACTAGGGAGCCGATCATGGGGAGTTTTATCAACATCATTTTGGAACTCAATACTGAAAGTTGCTACAGTAACATTCTTGTCAATAGGCTGGAAAGCAGCCAATTGTGCAGTGTCCTCAATTCTTTCCTTGTGCTGACTTGGAGCAGCTGTGGCACCTACCAAATCTTCCATATCATCATGTTGAGAATCTGCCAAACGTGAGGGTTCTACACGGGAAACATCTTGCTGAACGGGAACAGCAGTAGCATCATGTTGAGTGGACACCACTGTTGCAAAGGCCTTGGAGGAACCAATTCCCTCTGGATTATCCTTAGGTTGCCATCCTTGCTTTGGTTTTTGTGAGTGTACCGGCTGCTTTCCCTTATCAATTGGTTGCTCATGAGTATCCGCTCTTCGGGGGTGTAACCAACGGCAGGATGTAATATCGTGACCGATACTTTTACAATGAGTGCAAAAGTCGAGGAGACCCTCATATTCAATAGCTACGGGGAAAGCATAACCCTCCCGCTCGACCATCACCTCATAAAAAATAGTCTTTGAAAGATCCAAATCAACAAGTATCCATGCATAGTGGCCATACAATCTATTCCTTGTTACGTTGTCAATCAATAATGGTGTCCCAACTGCTCCTGCGATTTCGTACAGTGTCCTCTCCATCCAATACTCTTGCGGTAATTCCCACAGCCGAATCCAAACTTGTGTATGAGTTTGTCGTTGTGTATGGAGATTAATGTCCTTAGTCATTCAAACAACCTAAGCAATCCCGACTTCAAGCTTACAGTACCGGCTGCCCAAATGGTACGCATGTCTTCTTGTGAAGCAAAGAAAAATTCGTAATACCCTCGGCCAAGGGAAAGCATATGCCATGGCCCTTTGACTTTCCATATCTTCTGTAACTTGGCAGTGATGTCTTTGGTCGCATAGGGTTTATCTCCTTTGTTAAGAACCAGTCGACCACGAAGATTTATTTTGCAGAAGTCTAACCCTCGAGAATAAGTAGTATTGGAAATTCTAATTGACAGTGTTTCGCCACGAATAGCAGGCACATGAAGAGGTTCAGATGGTACCTGTGTACCATGAAGAGTCTGTGCAAATGAGGGTTTTGGGAGTGCAGCCTGCGCAGGTGTAGAGTGCGGAGCAGAAAGAGTAGTCTGTGTCATAGCTGGGACAATCGCAACAGCAGGATGGTGACCTGATGTCGTGATCACTGCTGGAGTGGCAAGGGATTGGAGCTCCGCCTACCAGTTAAAAAAGAAAGCAAGCGTATATAATTTATTATAATTTAATTTTTTTTCAAGTTTTAATTTTTTTTTTGAATTATTAATAAAATTAAATAATTGTTCACTTTTTTACGGTTTATAATGAAATTAATTCAATATTTAAAAGTTATATAATTATGAATGAATAGATAAATTATTGTTAAAATGAATGATATATAGTTATTACTGGGACCTATTTAATAATTCATTTCGGGTGCTGGATTGAAGAGATTAGGTGCTTATTATATATTAATTATGAAATGAGTGGCGTGTACAGTCGGGACCTGTTTAAGCACCCAAACGAAGTGCTGCATTGTAGATGGTCTAAAATATTATAAACAGTTTATCAAAGTTCATACAAAAACACACACTTTAGGGGTTATAATTTGACTTAGGTAATGTAGGGACATTTTTGGGTAAGTATGATAAATTTGAGATAGATATCTACTACTTTCTCCTTGTTTAAGAAACCAACAATTACCAAGAAATCATGCCAAACTAGTACTTATAGAACTATTTACTTTTTTTTCACTTTATTTTTTAAGAAATCATAACTTATTGATTGAGATTAATGGCTCTTTATTTTCATTTTTTGAAGTAACTTAACTTCTATTTTATGGGTAATGTTAACTTGTGCCCTTATGACACGTGTTAAGAAACCCAAAAGAAAAAATATTCTCTAAACTTTTGTGCAGTTAATTCATTAAAAAATAAAAGTTTAAATGTAATGCACACAAGTTAATATTCCCCATATTTTATTGAACAAGTTCTCTAGTACATAGTACCCTACGCCAAACTTAGAACATTGCTAATTTTAGAAGCAACCACAAACTTAATATCATGCCATGAAAACAGAAATAAAGTTTCTAGCTAACTCCATAAAGGGTAAACATATTTAAATTTTTAGGTCAAATTGGCTTCTAATGTAGTTTGTCGCCGAAAAAATGGGTAATTTAAGGTTCAAAGTGGTTTATCAAAAGACAATTATAAACAAGGTTAGGGATGGGAATAAGTTAGGCTGAGCTAGGCTAGTCTGGCCTGCCATATTTTTTTTAAAGCTTGGCCTGTGGCCTGTCATAGGCCTACGTTTTAGGTCTGAGTCTAGCCTTCTGAAAACCTGATACGGCCTGCTAGCCTGTTTAAAAGCCTATATCTTATGAACATCTTTAAATAAGCAATGTGATCAAAGTTTAATTGGACTAGCAAACTAATAGTTCAATTAAATTAAACTCTCTTTTGATAATCGACATGAGGTTTTAGGGAATTCGACTATATATTGTATCATATTTCTATTCTAGTTTATAATAATACATTTATATATGCAAAAAATTAATGTATACTAATAAAGCTTAAATTATAGAAAAAGTTTAGAAATTTATTTCAAAGTACAAAATATAATATAATAATAAATAATATTATTCATATTACTTAAATAGGCCGACCTAATAGGCTTAAAAGGCTTTTTGAGAGGCATGTGGCCTGGCCTTTTAAGATAAATAGGCTGAAATAAAAGTCTAGGCCTTCTCTATTTAAGAAAAAAGTCTGGCCTAACCTGTCGTAGGCTAGGTCGTAGGCCACTGCAACAATAATTTATGTGAAAGTTATGTTAGCCAATGCAATTCTTCCCTCTTTCATACCTTTCAATCAATTTCTTGAACATACATAATATCCTTAGCAATTCCATTTTGATGTACATACAAATTAAAATCTAGCCTTCAGAATTCTCATCATTTAAGCATGAGTGTCACTAAACTCGAAAAATTTAAGAAACAGGAGATGTCAATTGATAATAAACGAGCAAAGAGATAATTCTTGACAAAATGGTTAACTGAAAAATTTTTGAATAACTAAAGACAAAATGGTTCCATGAAGCGCTTGTTTAATGTCACTAACTTGACCTTTAACTTTTTAATCGTCGAATGATGGGATTTTTTTCTCTTGACCTTGGTGACACCCAAGTACATAATTCAAAATCTCTATGCAATTTCTTTTGCAAATTCTATGGACCTTAAAGGTGCATACCATCTTCTCGTTGGTTTGGGACTTTTAGAGCATCAATAATGGAGACACTCTTTTTGGGTACTTAAATGAGTCTCACATATACACATTTATTATTTATAATTGTTTAATAGTTGTAAATAATAAGCATTCGATCTCTTCAACTCAGTATCTCACACAAATTTCTTAAATGAGACTTAATAATCAACTATCAATAATTTTATATAATTATATTTCAATTTTTTAATATTAAACAAGTGTGGGTTCCACTTAAGATTGGAGATCTTAAGTGAGACCCCGGGTCTCATAAGACCTCAAAAAAATTTCTCCCCAATATAGATACCTAATGGGTACCGAATCTTAAAAGGTTAAGACTCTTCCATTGAAAATGGTCTTGTAAAACAAATTAAAGACTTATGACTTCACCAAATCACCTACTTCAAATTCTTCTCTCTCCACAAATGTGTCCATGGCCCTTTCCAAGTATTCTCCTAAGGATGTGTTGTCTCTTATCTCTTCATTTGGTTCCTTAACCTCGTGACATTTTTCCTTAATCCCCTTTTGATATTGAGACCCTTTTTTTGTTGTTCACCTCCATTGGTTGGGCCTTCATATACCTTCACTAAGAAGCATTGAGTAGCTCCATGACCTTTTTTCCTTTCGGATTTAGACATGATAAAAACAACTTATTCATCATTTGACCGGAATCAACCTCTCCTAACTCAACATCTACCATGATAAAACAATAAGTACTTTTTTTTGGGTTTATTCTAATAGTTTTACAGAAAATAAATAAATAGAGACCCTACGTACTATCACAAATTGCCTTACTAAAATTAATCAACAATATCCAGCAACGTCGTCAAATTTTAGCAACGCAAATTGTCGTTCAAATAATAAAATTTACAACCTCGTATCCACTAGGATTGTGTGTTTCTACTTATCAAGTCAATTTTATTCGGGTTTATAAATTTGAGGGGTTGCACAACATATATAAGTTGGCTCAACATAAAAGAAATTGATTTGGATAAATTCAAGAGTGAAAAGTGATTAGGTCATTTTCGAATCACTTATCTTTCGTTACTTGATAATCTTGTATAGTTACTATAATTGTTTGCTTACAATTCCGATGGATTTAACATTCGTTACCTAATAATCTGGCGTAGTTACTATAATTGTTCGCTTATAACTACGACGAATTTAACACATTAGTTATGGCCAATGTCTTGACTCATAACCCTCTTTTTTAATCATGATCATCTTCTTTAATCTTGGCTCATAGCCCTTTGATCGTACGTTAAAACTTAGTATCACAAATACGATAATACAATATGTTAAAGATATTATTGATGTACAAAGAAACTAGGTCGAGTCTGAAAATCTAGGGTTAGTAGTCGTTGGAGACCTAGATCAATTCATATATTCGTAAACATTGAAAAATCATTAAAAAACAAAGATTAACTGAATAAATACTAAGCTTGCAATTACATAAAAGAGTACTCTGCAACTACAAGATTCAAGTAATTATGAAGATCATCTACTTGACCTAGTCTAAGAAACCTAGTACTGATAAAATTAAGGCAAAATTACACTACAAGTCCTTTATCTTATTTAATTGTAATACATTGGTCTTTTATCTTTTTTTTTGTCCCATTTAAGTCCTTTATCTATCAAAATGTGCACATGTTAGTCCTTTTTTCATTTTTTATTATAAAAAAATGTTAAAATAATAATTTTATTAATAACTTTGTTTGTTAAAATATATTTTTGATTACCTCAAAGATAGAGTTTGGAAGAAGTGCCGGTCTTGGAGCTCCCGATCTCTCTCTCGTGCAGGTAAAGAGGTTCTTATTAAATCGGTTGCGCAAGCTATTCCTTCATATTGTATGGGTGCTTTTCTTATCCCTTCCTCTTTATGTGATGAGATAGAACGAATGATGAACTCATTTTATTGGGGGTCTAAAAAAGATGTCGTAGAGGGATTAACTGGATGAGGAGGGATAAACTTACCTTTTATAAAAGTTCAGGGGGACTTGGTTTTCGTAACATGGAAGCCTTCAATCTATCTATGCTCGGTAAACAAGGTTGGAAACTCCTAAATGATCCTAGCTCCTTACTATCTCATATTCTCAAAGCCAAATACTTTCCTAGAAGGGATTTCTTGGATGCCGGTATTGGTCACAATCCAAGCTATACTTGGAAGAGCATATGGAGTTCTCAAAACCTTATTAATTTGGGATATAGGTGGAAGATTGGAGATTGCTCCCAAATCAAAGTTTGGTCTTCACCATGGATTCGTTCTCTTTCTACTCTTCGACCCTCAACAGCGGCACCTCCACATCTGGAACATTTATTGGTTCGTGATTTGATCAATCCTGACTTGCATACTTGGAATAGTTCGTTCATCAGTAACATCTTCTCCATCTCAGACGCTATAGCCATTTGCGGATTGTCACTCCATACGCGTAATCTGCATGATACTTGAGTATGGCATCATTTTATTGATGGTATTTATATTATTAAATCGGCTTATAACTTATGTATGTCTCTGAAAGCTGAAGCCAATGTTTCCCCCACTGTCGTTGCACATAATTGGAACATTATCTGGAAATAGCATGTGTCTTCTAGACTTTGTTCCCTGTTATTAAGAATGGCTCATTGTTGACTTCTTACTCACACTCGTTTGATCCAAAAAGGTTTACCTATTGACGATAGTTGTGTTCATTGCGACGTCCTGGCTGAATCCCACATCCACTCATTCTTTGTGTGCCCAAAAGCTATGAATTATTGGGAGCAAGTTCGATTGGATGTTATTGTGCGAGAGTTGTTGCGTGATGCTAATGATTTCACATCTCTTCTTTTTTATTTCTTTAGCGGGTTGAAACCACATATCCAGCGAGCGACATCTATGATTCTATGGAGTCTCTGGAAAAGTAGAAACTCTAAATTATGGGAAGGCATTGACACTCCCTCACCTTTGATCGTTCAGCGAGCGCATAATTCACTTCATGAATGGTGTTGTTTACAAAGAGCAAGACAGCCCAACCAGAATATACATCAAGATGAACGTTGGGTTAAACCCCCTCCTTCCAGTTTAAAATGCAATGTAGATCGCGCCCTCTTCAACAACAATACCATCACAGGGCTCAACATTTGCTTTCGAAACTCTTCAGGGACGTTACATTATGGATTATCTAAGTATTCTTTATATACTTCTCCCCCTTCAGAAGCCGAGGCTCTAAGCCTTCTTGAAGCCTTAACCTTCCCTGACAATCAAGGCATGGAGTTTGTTATATTTGAGTCTGATTGTAAGCTAGTTGTTGATACTATTATTTCCACCTCTACTCCTTCTAATGAGTTTGGAGATATAATCTATAGATGTAAGACCTTATTAGCATCCCACAATAATTATTCTGTGTTTTATGTCAGGAGGCAGGCAAATAGAGTAGCTCACAACATAGCTAGAGCTTCCTTATCTCATCCTAGCCCCTACCTTTTCTTTGATGTACCTGACTACGTGTCTCCGCTTATTATTGCTGAAATGAATTAATCTTGCGTTTGCTCAACAAAAAAAAAATTAAAAAAAAAATAAAATCACGACCCTTTTAAACATCCTCATCTTCAAAAACTTATCAACATCTTCATCATCTTCTTCCTTGAATCAAAATAAATATCCACCAAAATACAAATTCAAATTACATGATTATTTCACTTTGATCTTCTTCTAAACTAAAAATCCTAAAATCTCAATAAGCATTTGAGTTTACTTAAAAAAATTAAATTAAATTTATGAAAACCAGAAAAGAGAACTATGAAGTAGAAGCTAATCCATTCAAAAACAAGTTTATGAATTTATTGCTCCAAAAAGCAGAACCGCCAGTAACCAGTAGTTGTTGCATCTACAGAGTACCCTTTCCTATTCACACACTCAACCAACACGCATACACTCCCAAAGTCATTTATATTGCCCTTTATCGTTTATGGTTTTATAATTGAGTTTTTCTGGAGATGTTGTTGCAATGATTAGTCTGAAAGTGATGGGTTTCTCTTAAAACCTTGGTTAGCATCTAAATTACTTGAACCATTTGGAGTTAATTCAGACTTGGGGATGTTGAATTTTGAGTTTAGAAGGAGATTAAAATGAGGATGTTTAAGTAATTTGGATGCATATTTAGGTGGACATTTTTTTTATTCAAGGAAGAAGATGATGAAGATGAGGATCAACATGATGAAGATGTTCATAAGACCATCAACATTGGTGAGGTCTTAACCATTTAAAAACCGGTAATTAATAGGTATCTCAGTGTGAAAAATCTTTTTGGGGGTCTCTTAAGACACAAAGTTTCACTTAAGACCTCAATGCTTAAGTAGACTTCACGTTACTTTTTTTTTAAATAGTCATTTTTACTGTACTTTTGTTTTTCAATTGTAATTTACTCAATTGCTTTTTTTAATGTAATTTAATATTTATGACCGTTGCTTTTTTTACCGTTGGCTTTTCATTGCTTTGGTTATACATATATTGATTAACTTCATGTATGATAATCAATCAAATTAGTTTATGAGCAAATTAGTTATTATTTTAATTATGTAATTTTAGATTTTAGAAAATTAGTTATTGTTTTAATTATGTAATTTTATCATCATTTTAAATAATTTGTAATTCTTAATATTTGACAATATTATTATTAATTATTTTTCAAACTTTAATTATTTTTCAAATTTTTAATAAACTATGTTTGATATAAATTTTGTAATTTTACATTTTAATCAATTTAATATTATAAAATAGATAATAGTGTTTTAACTAAATAGTTATTGGTGGGACCCTTTTAAACATTTTGTCAGAGGTCTCCAATAGAGTGGTTGAGTACCTATAAGGTACTATTATTAAAAAATAATAAAAAAGTGATATGTCCATGTGGGACCCATTTAAGACCTCACAATTGAGTCTCTCCAATGTGGATGCCCTAAGGTTTATGAATTTCTACATTTTTTTTAATTAATTCGTTTTCAATAAAATATTATTGATAAAATTATTATTTTAACATTTTTTTATAATAAAAAATGAAAAAAAAGACTAACATCTGCACACTTTGATTGATTTTTGGTTAAATAGCTTAGTGGCTGGAGCTCACACAATTTAATTGTGAAGAAGTGGAGTGTCCCGGGTTCGAACTCCAACCACAGCATATAATATGCAATATCCCTACCAATTGAGCTATGCTCACGGGGATAAAAAAAAAGATAAAGAACTTGAATGATGTACTGATGTGCATTCAATGCAAACAATGTCATTAATGTCCCGTAATCTTTATACACTCATAATTGAACCGAATTACGCTAGTTTAACAACAAAATCACATAATCGCACGTAAATGATCCAAATTACACAAAATCATCGTTTTTCTCACAATCACATAATCACACATAAACGATCCAGATGGTCCAAATTACACAGATTCGCCGGTTATGACCCGTAATCACTTAATCACACTTAACGATATGTAAACGATCCAAATTACATGAATTTGTACTTAAATTTTCAAAATCACATAACGGTCTAAATAACCAAAATTCATTATTTTTCTCAAAATCACATAATCACATATAAACGACCCAAATTACACAAATTTGTTGTTAATGACGCGTAATCACTTAATCACACATAATGACACGTAAACTATCCAAATTACATCAATTGTCCTTAAATTCTCAAAATCACAAAATCTCACATAAACGATCCAAATTACACATAACACAAATTCATTTAAATTCAACATTAGAGACAAAGATTTGAACACATTAGACCATTACATGTTCATTAATATTAGACTTCAACGGATCATACATAAAGATGTAAAGTGTTATTCTCAACCATTAACCTAAACATGTAATCAACGTCGCTATCATCTTTGAGAAGTTGTGGATAATACACGGTCTTCGAGAAGTCTTTTTCCTTATTCTCCCCCAAGTCAATGCCTGACACATTTACTACTACATCAGATGTTGGAATGTGGGTTAAGTGGTGGAGCACCTCATATTGGAAAATATGTATCACATATGCCTATTTCGAGCAAAGTCAATAGAACAACGACTCTATTGTAGCAAGTAGCAATAACGTGACCCATATTCGGCGTTGTCAACCACTTATCTTGAAACGCAATTCCATTCTACTTGTTGGAGGGTGTAAACCATTCAAGATTTGTTTATAACGGTCCTTCGTGTCATATATTGGCATGTAGTCACTCTTATGATCTCTCAACTCATGAATAAGTTCTCGACGAACCAATACATGATCTTCCTCATGCATCCCTCAAATGCCTAGCTATGACCCAGAATCCACAATTACCATCCCTTTCAACATTCATAATTTCTTCAACAAAAGGTCTCGTGATATTTGGAATGTGTAAAATGTATGGGATATTCCGAAACGGTTTTGAAGTAGACGATGAAGCTTGTGAGCGGGAATAAGTGTCAAGGCGTGCATCTTTCCCCTTTCGAAGTGACTTCTTGGGTTGTGGACGTTGACTATCCGGATTTTTTGAATCAATAACCTCCCACTTAGAGGGGATTCGACCCATTGATGACACTTTGAGTGTAGACCGCTTCCTTTTAGGTGCTCCCTTGGTTACCACCTATTTTGGAGGTGGAGACAAATTTGTGTCTTCCAGAAAGGCTAGTTGATGCATCATCTCTTTGATGTAGAGTTTCATCTTGTAAGGGCATTTATTGAGACGTTCTTGAATGTCATTCCACTCATCCATCACGGAAAAATCATCATCAACCTCTTCTCCTTGTACACTTAATCTTTTCCAATGAGGGTATATATAATCCAATACAAGAGGCAATTTTTGTTTACTTTTCATGGTAATAATACACGCACAATGTAACCTGTATGATGTCTTTTGCACACAACCACAATCTTCCTTACCAAAGTCGAATGTCTTGGAGCGTTTGAATTCATCATAGATAAATTTCAATGCGCGTCTAGATATATAACCCTTCAACTCTCTCATCATCTTAATTTTTTATATTTGTGTTCTAAGACTGTTTTGTTCCTCCCAAAACTTCCTTGTATCTCACCAAATTCCACGACCAACATCTTGTCTATTTCATTCCAATATGATGCCAAATCATCCACATTACTTCTCAAATATCTTTTCAACACTCCATGAGCCGATTCAACAATGTTGGTGGTTCTACACCCTAGATGCAAGACTTTATTCGTCCATGCCCTCACAAATTTTTCTTAAGGTTCAAAACTGTGGTTTTAACGTATACAATGAAATGAGGAAATGACATGCATACTTCTTTGAATTTCAATAAAGCACTTGCATATGATTCCTCCGTAGGAGATTCGACCAACTCTTTCCAAGCGCTCACGATTTTCTCAACAACATCTCTATTCTTCTTCTTGTCCTTCTTGACTTCTTTCTTGTCAACTTTTGCATTCTTAGGAGGATTTGGTTTAACTTTACAATATGTGATGCACTTAGCCCTTACATTCTTCCCAATATGAAAAAAACAAAGCATAGTGTCTGTTTTAGGGAAAACTATGCCAACAACATTCATGAAAGCAGTGTCCCTGTCGGTGACAATCACCTTAGGCATGTTTTCTTTTGAGAACAATAGACCTTTCACCATCTTAAGTGCCCAAGTAAAGTGATCCTCTTGTCCAAGGAAAAGAAAGACAAAACCAACGGAATACATCATTTTCGTATAGGTGCAACCAACTATCTCAAATAACGGCATTCGGTAGGTGTTGGTTTTGTAAGTGTAGTCCATGACCAAAACGGTAGGAAAAGTGTTGAGCAATTTAATTGACTCCGGATCAGCAAAAAATATGTCTTGAAGAGTGGTTTCCTCACTATTGCATCTTGTGTAATAGACGTATTGATGCTCCTTCGACTTCGAAATCAAGTATTGCAACTCCGTCATGTCACCTCTTTGCCCCTTGCACCATCTTGTTCGCACATTGTACCCTTGCTTGATAGTTGTCACAATTTCTTTGTTATTTTGCTTCAAATTGGTGAGAATATTCTGAGGTATCATGTCGATAACTTTTTTCTTCTCCTCCGCATTAAGTCTACCCACAAGAAGGTGGCCTTGTAACCTTTCCTCCAACTCATGGTCGTTCATTCCACAAAGCATTGCAATCCACCAATCATTTGTATCCTTATCAAAGAAACCTTTCAATCTAAACGGACATTGACATTTCCTTGATCTGATGCCTTCAAGGTTCGGTTTCTTCCTCGTCTTAGGTGGCGTTTATTCCCCACTCCTTTCACATTGCATCTTCTAGTATGGCCTTTTTAAACTTGATTTATCTTTACAAATAGTAAATCCGACCCTTGCCCCTTGTCGACGAACCCAACCAAGTAACTCTTCTCGCTTCTTGTAAAAAATGAGGTGGTGTCGTGAACTCTGCAAACAACACCGATAAGTACCGGTTTAGGTTTTTCTTCAATTTTACCAATGTTATGAAAGGGAATTTTGACATTAAATGGTTTCACATTAACGGTTGGTTTGACATCGCCGGAAGCTTCAATTTTGGCCAGTTTCGGTTCAACGTCATCATCCGCCAGATTGTCAACCATCTCACTCACTCTATGTCTATTGGATAAAAAAAAATAACAAAGAAAAAATAAATAAATTACTTGTGCAACAACCTAACAAAGAACAAAAGTGGCACAAAAATTCAAAAAAATATGTTCTACACAGTAGCCCTTAACTCCTGAGCAAGTTAACTTGTGCAAAGCCCAATTTCCTACGAAAAACTAGACGAACCAGCACCAAAAACCAGCAAAATGAGATGAGTTTGGATGATACATTACCTGATATTTGATGCTTGATGAGCATAGAAACTTGATTCCTGACGATTTGCGATGATTTGGGATGAAGATTTTGACCCAAAATTTCGCTCTTTTTGGGTTTTTGAAGGTGGAGAAAATGAAAATGTTGCTTGGAGTATGGATTGATGGGCTTTGTACAAAAACAGTAACCCTGCGTGACTTAACTCACGCCGCATAAGTTAAGTAACGCTGCGTGAGTTAAGTAACACAGAGGTAAATATGTAAATTCAGTTGGACGCGAGTGATTTTTGTTAGGTAAAGAGCAATGTTCATATTTTAATGAATTCAGTCAAGTGTTACCAAAATATCTGGAACTATTAATCATACAGCCCAAGCCCAATAATTTTCATAGGTATGACGAATGCCATGACATTCAACCAAAAATACAAGATTTTGAAAGAAAAAAAAATATAAGCTGCTTAATGAATTAATTAATTAATTTTTTTGATAAAAAATTTACTTAATGAATATGGACAATTATCTGCAAATAATTTTTTTGTTGGAAATAACAAACTATATAAATTTGATTCATATGTTTCTTATAATAATCTGCATAAATTTGATTCGTATATAGTATCATCAAGAGTGCTAAAAACTCTATTTTTAGAGAAGAACGGTCACTTAGTGTGGTGGTATCAAAATATAAGAAAAAGAATATATAAAAGGATTGTTTGGCTCATAATGTCCGCTTTAAGGATAGGTTATCGGAATGATTCAGGATCTTTCTTTGTGTTATGTTTTTTCTTTTTTCTTCTCTTGATATGATTTTCATCCCCCAACTTTTGTTTAGCATTATAATTTAAAAATATTTTGTTTCAGGTGTCACTTCTCCTTTTATTCTTGTTTCCTCTTTTATATATTGGGTATTGCAATTGGTTCATCGTTTGCATCACATTTACCTAAAAAATTATTTTCATCACTCACTCTACCATACTCTCAAATTAGATGAAGTTTACATGGATCGTACCACTTTACATGAGATTCACATTGATTTTACTCCATAGGAGAGTGATTGTTAGAGTGAGTATCAGAAAATATATTTCTAACACGCTTCTTCTATCACCTAATATTTTGTAAAAATAAAATAAAATCTATCACCTAAGGTTTTTTTGACAATTATTTTTACTGTTTTTTGAAAAAAATTAAAATGCAATAAGTAGTATTATTGAATAGATTTTATTTCAATTAAAAATTAAATTGAAAAACATTAAAAATATAAAGATAAAAATAAAAAGTTTAAATTGTCTTTAATTGCAACAAACACACATAATATAATAATACAAAAGAGGATAAATACAAAAATAAACAATGTAAAATAAAAAATAGGGTTAAATATGTTTTTAGTCCCTATAAATATATCAACTTTTTATTTTAGTCCCTATAAAATTTTCCTTCAACTTTTAGTCCCTATAAAATTTTTAATCATTACTTTTGGTCCCTTGTTTTTTTTTTGTAGTGAAAAAAAAATTAAATCAAATTTTGCAGAAAAACTTATAATATTATAAGGATCTCTCCCAAAAAAAAATTAGAATTTTTTACCAAAACATGAATTAAATATAAATTTTTATATTTTTGGAGGTAAAATATTCATATTTAATTCATGTTTTGTTAAAAAATTCTAAAAAAAATTTGTAGTGATTTTTACAATATTTTATACATTTCTGCACAATTTCATTAAAAAATACAAAAATTTACTTAAAAATAGAGATCAAAAGTAGTGATTGAAAATTTGATAGGGACTAAAAGCTGAAGGAAAATTTTAGAGGGACTAAAACGAAAACTTAATATATTTATAGGGATCAAAAACATATTTAACTCTAAAAAATATTTGAAGAAAATGCTATGAAATCTACAGACTAAAATTTTTATATAGTTCGCCTACGACAAGATTGCTTACAGAAAGAAACTACATTTTTATTTTGGACTCTGTCACCTCATTTTTCATTAACTACATATCTTTTTCCCGATAGAAACGTAATTTTTCTTTTGCTTAATTAGGTAGAGTCGAAACATATTACTCTCATAATGTTGGTCCAAGATTGTATATTTATGTTGTAGTGAAATTTGTTTTGTTATGCCATTGGATACATTCACAAGGAATTGCACCTAAATTTGAGAAAAACAAATATTTTTAAGCATTAAAATTATAATAATATGAAGCTCACAAAAAAAAAATATGGTTATCGAAGGAAAATTAATAAACTATGATAAACCTTTTAATGAGAGAGAGCGATAGAGGTCCTGAGAGAGAGAGCGCTAGAGGTCCTGAGAGAGAGAGAAAGAGAGGCGGTTCTCACCGGTTCCACCGTGGGCAACTGCACTGGTATTCACTTTCACCGGACGTGAGCTACTATGGGGGGATTGGGGTCCAAGCAGGGTGCCACCATATGGGGGGATAGGGGAGAGTGGTCTGATGTGAGACCGCGAAGGGGGAAAGCGTCAGAACAGGTGGATGGACAGCGGGACAAGCTTCGGAGGGATCAGCGGCGCGGAGGAGCATCAGTGGCGACAGTCTAGGGTTAGGGTTAGGTATGGTTCGGAATTGAGCTACAGAGATACAGAGAATGAGTATGACTATTGTGAATTGGTACTATCGTATGATGGACGTGTAATTATGTAGTATTCACGTCCTGGTCGTTCAAAGGATTTCCATCACCATCGTGCGGATGCCGCACCTAGGCAACACCATCGCTCTTCTTCTAGTGTGAAACTACAGAAGGCAGATGCGGTCTTCACTGGTACTGCAGGGCGACCTTCTGTTGTTGTTCGGCCATCCAAAACGCAGCAACAACATGCAGCTCCTCTTCGTCATTCTGGTACTGTTTTTAAGAATTTCGTGTCTATTTATTTTACAAATGTGCCAGCAGACATTTCCAATCTGTCGTTACGTAAAGGTTTCGAGGTTTGCGGTATGTTGGAGGATGTTTGCTTGGCATGGAAACGTAATGTCAATGGTGGTGTTTTTGGTTTTGTGCGTTTTTGTAAAGTGCGAGATATTGATAAATTATTGAGAGTGCTTAATAATGTATGGTTTGGGGATTGTAAGGTGGTGGCGAAGGTAGCTAGCTTTGATAGATTTGGTAATAAGAAGCCGTTTGTGGAAGAAAAAAATTAAAGAGGGAGAAAAAATTAAAGAGGAAGAAAAAAGAAAGATGGTGGGAGGTAACCATAACGAGGGAGAAAAAAATATTGTCGATGTGGTTAACAGAGGTGAGAAGGGCGGGGGGAATGTTGTTGATGGTAAACCGGTGTTGGAGGGGGTGTCGGTGAGAGAGTTGAGGGAGGAGGATTTGGTGGTTGCGCATGTAAGTGGGAAGGGTGTTAGTTTTGAGGTGCAACCTTTACAGGTTTATGTTCCAAAATACAAATCTGCTATTAATGATGTCTCATGGGCGTCGAAGGGTTTGGTGGTGTCTGTTTTGAATGGTGAAGCTATACCTGTTTTGCAACGACGGATTTTTTATGCTGGTTTTGATAAGCTTGCAATTATTCCTATGGGTGCTAATAAGGCGTTTTTGAGATCTCTTGATGAGGGGGATGCCAGTCTTATGTTATCTGAAGCAACTGATTTTTTCAATAATTTCTTTTCCAAACCAGTTAAGTGGAATAAGAATTTTTTGATTCGAGAACGCGATGCGTGGGTCAGAATATATGGTGTGCCACTTCACGCTTGGAACATAGATTTTTTTAAATTATGTGTTCTTGATGTGGGTCGTCTGTTGAGAGTTGATGACATTACTTTGGACAAAGACCGTTTTGATTATGCAAGGGTGTTATTATCGACAACATCATTGGATATTATTAGGACTGGGCTCAAGTTATGATAGATGGTGTGCTATTTGATTTTCAGATTATTGAGGAATGGGATTTTGCTTTGGGTGAGGATGCTTGTATTATTGATGAAGAAGAGCCTCAAGATTATGCAAGTTCAGAAATGCATGGTGAACATAATGAATGTACTAGTAGTGGTGATGTGGATGCACTTTTGCATCATCTATCGGAAAAATGGAAGGATAAGGGCGATGGGCAGCATGTACACCCTCATTCTACAAAAAATTTAGAAGCACAGGTGGATACTAATACATTAATTTTACCTTCGGCATCTCAACAACCACAAGGTGTGATTCCTAATTTCAAATCAAAGGAAGTTAATTCACATGTGCAGCCACTTGATGATGTGAAGGCACGCAAGTCTAGAGAGTTTGTAACTGATGAAAAGCGAGTTGTAAAGCGGACTTCTTCATGTCCTCCAGGTCGGGGTCGCTCGACAACTTCAGGTCCGTGGAGTTTGGAGTGGGTTAGCAGACACAGATGTGACGACACTGTTATTTCTTTGAAGCCAAAATCTAAAGTTATTGCCAATTCTTCTTCCCAAGGTGTTCCTAAGGTTACTAAAAAGAAGGGTGGTGGCTATCTCCGTCATTGTGCTCACAATTTGAAGTGTATAGCTCGACTTTCTAATAAAGACCGTAAAGAGGTTCTTCGTGCTTTGCCTAGAACATTGAAGCGCCGCAAGGTGGGTTCTGATGTCTCCAAGGGTAAGGTAATTTATGTTGAAGGGTCTTCCATTGGTGATTCTCATTCTTTAGTTAATAATGAGTGGGAAAATTGGTTGCTTCTTCATGGTAATAATAAGGTGATGTCTGATGATGTTTGTGGGATTGGGAAGAGGGTGGGTATTAAATTTGGTGGAGATAAAAATAATATGTTTGACGTGTTGTCAGGGGTGGAAAGAAAAATTCAAAGGGAGGAGGGAGAGGAGAGTAAGCCGTGAGGTAGGGTGGTGGTGGGGGGGGG
>Ga0228710_1006773_pt1 | contig 17229 bp, 15 predicted proteins | sample MedpolnodulmetaG_FD_177995 | JGI IMG/M metagenome (GOLD analysis project Ga0228710, IMG submission 177995) | Root nodule microbial communities from Medicago polymorpha collected in Santa Monica, California, United States - pink nodules | ecosystem: Host-associated > Plants > Roots > Nodule... | reverse complement strand
CATGCATGACTCCAAGCATGGCACCAGCGCGATCTCCAACCATCCCGTTCCACTCCTGTCGATGACGGAGCTTATCTCGCGGTCTCAATCAGCAAAGGCAAGGTGGGCTGTTCGTAGCGCTCACGATCAACAAGCGGCTGGACGAGACTGAAGGCCTTTGCCGAGCGCCCGCTTGAAGGGCGTCGAACTGGTGGTCTGCGACGACCATGCCGGTCTCGTCGCGGCAATTGGCGAGGTGATCCCGGAAGCTGCCTGGCAGCGCTGTTACGTGCATTTCCTCAGCAACGCCCTCGATCACCTGCCGCAAACATGGCGACGATTGCCTGCAGGAGCTTCAATGGCTCTATGATCGCCGCGACCTCGACGAGGCGAAGGCCGATCTCGCCGCCTGGCTGGGAAAATGGTCTGTCCGCGATCCGCGCCTGACCTCCTGGGTTGAGGAAACCATCGAGCAGACGCTGACCTTCTTTCGTCTGCCGCGCCAGCATCACAAACACCTCAAGAGCACCAACATGCTGGAACGCCTCAACGAGGAGATCCGCCGCAGAACCTACGTCGTGCGCATCTTTCCCAATACCGAGAGCTGCCTACGCCTCGTCCGCGCGCTCGCCGTCGAAACCCACGAAAACTGGATGGAGGCCAATCGCTACATCAACATGGACGATCTACGAGAACACAAGAAACTCGCACTCCGTCAAGCCGCATGACCAGCACTCATGACCGCCCAATTTTGCGGAACTTGACGCACACAACGCTGGGAGCCAACAAAGGCTGCATGATTTCGCCGCTGAGACGTGGCTGCCGTCGAACCAGGTCCGACGACAGCCATCTTGCCCTGGGGAGGCGGACGGCCATTCGCAGGTCAGGAGCAGAAGGAGCGAAGTTTGATCGGTCTTGGTCGAGGTGATGTCCGCCGGACCTCTGGACCCGGAAGCCTGTGCAAACATAGCTGCCTCATCGGATGAATGGCTTCATGTCGACATCACCTCAGGGGCCGCGAAACGACCTCGATGGGCCGGGTGCGGGCTGTGTCCGTCGTGCGCTCAATCGAAAGCACCATCTGCGGTGGAAGCTTTCCATCATGCAAGGCCTGGAGATGCTCGACGACCTCCTTATCCGCGGCCGTGAGGCGGTGGTTCAGGCGAAGAAAATCCATCCAAGTTGGCGTGCGGAATGTCTCCGTCCAAACTGACGGCGTTTGCAGGTTGCGCTGCAGCGTCCAGTTTCGCGCACCGGCGCGGCTTTGAACGTGGCGCCTGGCGCGCATGCAGCCCAGAAACGCCTCGATGTTCTCCTCGGATATGGAGTACTCGATTTTGACACCGACCGGGCCACTTCTGGGCTTCAGACCGAGTGCCAGTTCGGGCGCATGAAAATCCGAACTTTCCTGGTCTGCTTCTTCCCACGGACGCACCGGGAACAGGATTCCCGCTGCCGCGACCATCAACAGAGCCCCCGCGGCGCCCTCCAGAGCCCAGGTTAGGGAGTAGTTCTGGGCGACGGTTCCCCAGACCCAGCTGCCGGCAGCAATGCCGCCGGCGCTCAAGGCGTAGTAGATCGAGAGGGTTCGGCCGACAACCCATCTTGGGCTGGCCAATTGCACCGAGACGTCGATGCCCGTCCAGGTGATGAGCCAGCCGGCACCACCGATGGCCAGCGCAACAGCTGCGACAGTGACCGACGATGTCAGCGCAAGGGAAAGGCAACATGCTGCACAAGCAACAGAGGCGACCGCCACCAGCTTGTTTTGAGACATGATCCGCCTGAGGAAGCTGTTGCCCATCCCGGCGATAAACGCCCCCGCGCCGAAGCCGGCCAACAGAATTCCGTAGACGATTGGTCCGCTCTCCAACTGATCGCGCACGACGAGAGGCAGCAATGCGAGGATGGAGATGCCGGCCAAGCCGAACAGGGTCGCTCGGGCGATCGCCGACCTAAGCTCGAAGGACATTGCCGTGAAGCGCAGCCCGTCGTGAATAGCCGTGGTTATTTTCTCACGCGGGAGCGGCGAAGCGCGGACGTGCCATTTGGTGCGCCATATGGCGCCAAGCGGTGTCAGATCGCACAGCGCGGCCAGGGAGAATGCGGTGAGCGGTCCGAAGAAAGCCAGGATTAAGCCCCCCAAAGCCGGACCAACGCTACGCACGATGTTATATCCGACAGAAGTCAGCGTCACCGCGGCCGGAATGTCGCGCTTGTGCAGGATATCGCCGATGGCAGCGTGCCAGGCTGGATCGTTCAGCGCAAAGCCGCAGCCGGCGAGGAACCCCAGTCCGAGAATGAGCCAGGGACCTTCAAATCCGATTCCCACGGAAATTACCAGTGTCGTGGACGCCAATGCTAACAGGCAGTGTCCCGCAAACATCACCCATCTGCGGCTGAAATTGTCGGCGATAGCTCCGGCAAGGATCGACAAGAAGAACACCGGCAAAGCGGACGCGGCCTGCACCAGTGCAACCATCAGATCGGAAGCCGAAATGGTTGCCATCAGCCAGCTGATCGCAACCGTTTGCACGAGCCAACCGAGACTGGAGATCTGCGTTACAGTCCAGATCGCGCGAAACGCGGGATTCCGGAGAGGAGCGAGGGTCGTTGAACTGGATCGATGGGGGCCGACGTGCTGCATCTCTCTCTCTCTAACTTTCAGGTCTCCCAGTCTCGCTGCTGCGACGCAGCAGGATATCGCGTGCCGCCCGGAAAACGGCGGCGAAACTGGTCATTTGGCGAAGAAAACCGGCATCAATCGCCGATACTGCCTCGAGGTGAGTTATGGTATAACAGGAGTGGCTTATGGACGACCAACTCCTCGATTGCCGAATTGACGTACGATCTTTCTGGCGGCGCTTTCAGCCTAGACGGCCCCATTGGGGCTGCCAAGCTATCATCAGGTCCTTAAAAGAACCGCGTCGGAGCAGCAGTCACGCCCGAGGGTCCGTTCAACAGTTTTGGCATCGTCAAGCCAGGCGTCTCGATAGGCGTCCACGTCGGAAAGCGGACCTGCCGATCGGCAGGACCCCGGCGAACCCTTGGAGTCCAATCCACAGAAGCGCTTGCGTTTCGATGAACTGCGAAAGCGGGCCAGTCCTCATGCCTAAACCTCCTCCCGGTTCATTTTGTTTGGACTATGCGCCATCTTGGCGGGGCAAACTCGCATTTGGTAGCACAATTCCGACTCCGTTTTTGATCGCAATTTTGGTTCCGAACGGCTCTGATAGTTTCTGCAAGCGCTCGAGGATTAACCTTGCCTTCGCAGGATCGGCGGGGCTTGGGACGCCTCTATTGGCAAACCTCCTAGAGTGGCCCAAATCAATCGGAAAAAGCTGGATTTCTGCAAGCTGATTTTCCTTGAATCGGCTTTTGGCTATTACACTTTCGTAAAAGACCGGATCGTCGAACCCTAGGTCAGTTGCATAGCCTCTCGACATCTCGCTTAGGGTAACTTCGGCATCGGTATGCTCTCTTGGAACCCGTCCGTATTCAGAATACATGTCTGCGCCTACTGGGGTGCGAAGGTCGTCCATGATAAAGTTCCCGACACTGTAGAAAATGGGCCTTCCTTTATAGATTTCGATGCCGCGAAGCTGGTGTGGTCCGTGCACAATATAGGCGTCCGCTCCGGCATCGATCATTTTACGCGCGAAGGCTTGCTCGTAGTCGGGCGTCTGCTGAGACCAATTTCCTGGTTCGTGCCCATGGTTGGTGACGATACAGAAGTCTGAGAACTGCTTGCCCTGACGGACATCGCGGAGAATGCGGGCGACGTCAGACGGGTCCGGGTGGTAGGTGTAGCCTACTCTGTCGCCTACCTTGAACCTGGCGCCGGCGATCGTGACGCAGTCCGGGTCGTCACGCTCGGGATTGTAATACGGCAATGCATCTCGCACTTGCCGCAAATTTTCTATCATGGGATGGGGAACAGTGATCTCTTCGCGAAGTCGGAGGGGATTGAGGCCTGGCCTGCCGGGAGCCTCACCGGCCGGATCGCAAGCACGCGACATCGATGTGAACGTGGAGGCAAATGACACTAAGGCCACCCTTCCATGAGGAGTTTCCAGAAAGCGGGCTGCGCTGGCCTGCGAAAGGTTTTCGCCAACACCCGCATAGACAATCCCGTTTTCGTCGAGTGCGCGGCAAGTCTCGCGCATTCCCTCGGCACCCCATTCGAACGTATGATTATTCGCGTAGCTAACCAAATTGATGCCCATCGCCTTCAAGTCAGGACCGAGTTCCGGAAGGCTTACATGATAGGCACCGCCATGTTCGGCCTGCGGGCTCCCCCGGAACGAGCGGGTGTCAAAGATATTGGTTTCCATATTGCCGAACGTAACATCCGCCTCCCGGAGGGTCTCGACAATGGTTCCAAATCCGGCATGACTTCCCTTGGTAAGCGCTCGGGTTACGATTAGGTCGCCGACCGCCACCAAAGTAAATCCGTCTACAACATTCGTATCGAGAGATCCAACAATGTCGTATGAATTCGTCTGCTTGGCAGACTGACTTACAATACCCTGCCCGTGCCTCTCCATAACCATACTCGTAACTCCATCTTAGATTCTGCGGTCTATTGAGCCAACCTGCTCCGATAAGTGATCTGCCCCGCAGACCAGACGCTCTCTCGCAGTCACAAAGCCAGCAGTCACGCAAACAACCGGACAAGTGGAATAAACCGCTGCAATCGTCAAGAGCCGCGATTATCCCTCAACCGGGTGCGCGGACGTGACAGGCGACAGCGCGCCCATCAGGAATTGACACCAGCGGCGGCACGTCAATGCGGCAGCGCTCTGGTACGAGTGGACAGCGAGGGTGGAATGCACAGCCACCTGGTGGGCTGACCGGCACTTCACCCTCGACTGGCGCCTCCAACTGAACCCTTGTGGGATCTCCGAACGGGGTGCGCAGTTGTCAAAGGCTCGCCTGCAGACTTTTCTATCAAGCCCGCCGCCACTCCGGTCTCCAGATCCAATCTCGGCGCGATTATATACGCTGTGGCTCCAGGGGCTCCGTCGGCCTGAACCAAATTGGATACTAGATTTTGCGCCTTTGCCTGCAGTATCGCGGCCTTCTCATGACGACCTTCATTGGCACAGTATGCCTCCATGGCGTCAAACTCCGACTGAACGGGCTTTGGCTGCTCCGATGTAGCGCCCATGAGCCCCGAAGTACCGCTAAGTTCTGCGCTCGTAGAAGCAGCAAACCATTGGTTACCGACAGTCATTATTCCCCCCACATTTGTTCCAGTCGCAGCAAAGTCCGCATTAGGTGACATGCCATCTCAAGGCCCTGACGGACGACGATGATTGTGGCATCGAACTTGAGTGCAAATTCCGAGGCAATCCGCCCCCTGATTCCGAAATGATCTCGCCCCCAAAGGGGCCAAGCCGTCGCCTGATCATTCCCCTCAATAAGGGCACGATGGTTCCCACAGAGAGTTTTCTCGTTTGAGTAATATGACGCAGCAACGCATTAACCAAATAGGTACTTTCTATGAAGAGTATCAATCTGGCGAATGGCTGGGACGTGAAGAGGTGGCGTCTCATATCTGTACCTGCGCGCAGGATTTGAACCGGTTGGGATTGGTGACCGGGCAGGTGCCAGATTTGTAGCGGCTATTCCTGCAAAAGCTCCCAACAGAATTGTATTGCAAGCTCGGTTGTCGGAATGAGAATTTTGTCCGATGCTCCGAAGGTTGGCGTGTGCACCCCGGTTTCGTTTCCGGGCTCCCTGCTGCCGAACTGAAAGTAGATCGATGGTACGCAACCGGAGTAGAAACCGAAATCATCGCTGCCGGAACTCGGTTTTATCTGTACATACTTATTTTCTCCGGCGGATCGGACGACGATCTGGCGAAACCGCTCGACCATCCCCGCATCATTGACAACAGCAGGTTCGCCCGACTGGGAGCTGAATTCCACCCTCCCGCGATGCGCTGCGGCTACACCCTCAGCCACTTCGCGAACGCGCTGGACCAGAAGGTTTCGTCGCTCAGGGCTGCTGGTCCGGATCGTCCCTGTCATCACGACTGAGGGGCAGATGATATTTGTCGCCTCGCCTCCATGGATGGTGCCAATGGTGATGATTGCCCCATCATCGACAGGCATCTCGCGTGACACCACCTTTTGAACCTCATTGATGAAGGCGCCCGCTATTGTGATGGCGTCAACGCCAGCGTGGGACTCCGCGCCATGCGCCATGGTGCCGATGATGTTCAGGTCGAATTGTTCGGACGATTTCGTCGCGGCGCCGACACAAGCGCCAAAAGACCCTGTCGGAATATCGGTGTCGACATGAAAACCGACCGCGGCGTCGAACCCGACCAACAAACCCTCTTCCGCGACAGTTCGCCCTCCAAGGGGTTCTGCCTCTTCCGCGGGCTGAAAGATCACCCGCACTTTACCGGAGAAATTGTTTCGCATCCGGTGGAATGCCAAAGCGGTTCCAAGAGCGATCGAGGCATGCATGTCATGCCCACACGCGTGCATCAGGCCCGGGACTTGCGAACGGTAAGGAAGATCCTCACGGTCCTCTTGAATTGGAAGGGCATCGATATCGCCGCGCAAGGCAATCGACCGTTTCGGACCAGGCGCGAGGCCTTCAATGTCGATATAGACACCCGTATTGTGAAATGTCTTTGCTCTATCCAGACCAAATTGCTTCAGCGTCTCGATGATCCGCTTCTGCGTTTTGGTCTCCTGGTTCGACAACTCGGGCTCGCGATGCATCGCGTGACGCATTTCGATAACTGCTTCGCGCTCTTCAGACGAAAGTAGATTATTTGTAAGCATCATCCAATTTTCCACTGTCTATGTATGCCGCACCGGCATCGTCCCGTTCAGTTGGTGAGAAATTACCTCGCTAGAAGCTGGGAACCGGCACCTCACAAATTCAGCTCCGGACCGAGTAGCTTAGGCCTCGCTAACCCGAGGGACTTTCGGTCTTCTTCGGCTACGCTAACGTTATGATGCCGACATCGTCCTCGATGACAATCTTCGTTCCATATACCTCTGACAGATCTTGCATGCGTTGCAGAATGGCCTGACTTTGCTGTCCGCGGGCAAGCCGCGGGACACCACGATTGGCAAACCTTTTAGGGTGGCCAAGTTCGATAGGATACAGCCGCAATTCGGCTAGTCGATTATTCTCAAATCGGCTCACTGCAATGACGCTTTCGTAGAATATAGGGTCAGTAAAACCCGCGTCCGTGTCATATCCTTCTGCCATTTCTGCCAGCGTCACCTCCGCATCGGTGTCAGTTCGCGGATCCTTGCCGTATGCTGCGAACATGTCGGCGCCGACCGGCGTCCGGAGGTCGTCCATTATGAAGTTGCCGACGCTGTAAAAGATTGGCCGACCCTTGTAGATCTCGATACCCCTCAATTGGTGCGGTCCATGAACGATGTATGCGTCGGCCCCGGCATCAATCATCTGACGTGCAAACGCTTGTTCGTAATCGGGAGGCTGCTGGCTCCAATTCCCAGGCTCATGGCCATGATTGGTGACGATGCAGAAATCGGCGAACTGCTTTCCCTGCCGAGTGTTGCGCAGGATGTTGGCGACGTCGGTTGGGTTCGGTCGGTAGCTGTAACCGGCGTGGTCGCCGGTGACGTACGTCGCTCCAGCGAGCTTAAGGGAAGTTGAATTGCTTTCACCTGGCCGATAGTTCGGCAGTGCGTTACGCACTCGTCGAAGACTTTCAAACATTAGAGGAGTAACGACAATCCGTTCTTCGAGACGAAGGGGATTAAGCCCAGGTCGGCCCGGGGCCTCACCGGCCGGATCGCATGCACGCGACATTGGGGTAAACGTCGATGCACATGATATCAGCGCTACCCGAGCGCGCGGGGTCTCCAGAAAACGCGCAGCACCAGCTTGTGCCAGGTTTTCACCAACTCCAGCGTAGACAATTCCATTCTGGTCGAGTGCCAGGCATGTCTCGCGCATGCCCTCAACTCCCCACTCGAAGGTATGATTATTGGCATAGCTCACCAAGTTAAAGCCCATGGACTTCAGATCGGGCCCGAGATCTGGCAGGCTGACGTGATAGGCACCACCGTGCTCCGCCTGTGGACTTCCCTTGAACGACCGAATGTCGAGGATATTGGTTTCCATATTTCCGAAAGTAGCATCGGCGTTTCGCAAGATCTCGACGACCTCGCTGAATCCCGGATGGTAACCTTTTGTGAGCGGCCGCGTGACGATCAGGTCGCCAACTGCCGCTAGCGTGAAGCCTTCCGCGACGTTTGTCTCAACGCTGCCATCTAAGTCGTAGCGGCCTGGCTGAAACGGCCCATTATCATCATGCCCAGAATTGAACGCCAGCTTTTCCGTCATGAATTTATCCTCAGTGCCGTTTATTTCATTGAATTGAACAGAATCGCTTTGGCGGCCCAAGAGACATCGTTTAGAGCTTGCCAAGTGAGTGGTTTACAGAGCCGAGGGCCAAGGCAATATCTTCAGTTGCACGCCAATTGCTAAGGCTTGTCGCCCGCACGAGCCTCTGGGCGTCTGTTGATCCATGGCTTTGCCTCTTCGAGGTCCCGTGCTACACGGACGAGCGTGGCCTCATCGCCAAAACGGCCGACTATCTGAAGGCCGATCGGCAGGCCGTCGTCGCTTTGGGCCAAGGGGAGAGACACCGACGGGTGCCCAGTAACATTGAAGACGCCCAGGTACTGATAAAGCGCGGCATCAGCTGCCAGGTATTCTTCCGCGGACAGCGTTGGATTGGTGGTCGCATAGATACCGTCATGTGGCGGAGCCACAATTGGCATCGTCGGCGTCAGCAAGATATCGAATTCCTGGATCGCCTCACCCACAGCGAACCGCATCTTCCTCAAAGCCTCGTGTATTTCATATACACCTGCGTTTCCTCTATCGCGGCCAAATTCATACAGCTTAAGATTGATCTCTTCGATCGCATCTCTATCAATACTGCGGCCAAACTTTGTGGCCGCGCTGTCGAGCCAACGTGTTGAAAAACACGACCCAGCGAGCAATATTTTTGTGTACTCCCCCGACTCGTACGGCGGCTCGATGTCCGCAAGTGAGTGCCCCATTTCTATAAGAAGTGAGGCAGTCGATTCTAGAGCGTGCAGTATCTGCGGCTCAATGTCGACTGCACCCCATTTGGTTCTCGCAACGCCCACTTTTAATCGACCAGTGGCCTGTGAAAGCTCTTGCGTGTAGGGCCGGATTGGCTGTGCAATGATGAATGGATCACCTGGGTGGGGACCGGAAAACACGTCCAACGCTGCCGCCATATCTCGCACCGTCCGGCACAGGACGAACGATCGAGACAAGCCAAATGACCCATCTTGGTTGTTTGGCCCGCCGGAAACACGACCTCGTGACGGGTTCAACCCTACGAGCCCGCACCAGGATGCGGGAATCCGGATTGAGCCTCCACCATCACCGCCATGTGCTATCGGCGTAATACCTGCCGCGACCGCTGCTGCCGCTCCCGCGGAGGAGCCACCAGTCGTGCGAGCCACATCCCATGGATTTCGGGTCACCCCATGGAGCATCGATTCACTCATCCCGGACGTGCCGAACTCCGTGGTTGTGGTTCGGCCGACAATGCGAAGTCCAGCATCTCTCGCGCGGAGAAAAAAGAAGCTTTCGGTTTCTGGACGATTACCTTTGAAAAGACGGCTTCCCATTTCCTGAAGACGGCCCGCTTCAGTGGGTCCGATATCCTTTCGAAGGAATGGCACTCCGTTGAACGGGCCAGCATCCGCTGCGGCGGCCGTTTCAGCGTCATCATAGAACTCGACCACGGCGTTGATTGACGGATTGATTTGCTCGTATGCCTCACGCGCCAAATGCGTCAGATCCACGGTGGACACTTCGCCGGAATCCACCAAGGACGCCAAACCGGTCGCATCGAATTCAACGTATTCGTTGAGCCGCATCGTGGAGATCCTTTAATAAGAGGGCCGCCGTTACCATCGCGAGGGGGCCTGCTTGGAGTGGCTATTAGGTCCTGTCAGCGAGCCAACATGCAGCTTGGTGCCGGGGCCCCGCTTTGAATAGCGGCGGCTCCTCGTTCCGACAGCGATCGAAGGCCAGTGGACATCGCGGATGGAATCGGCAGCCCGTGGGGATACGGGCAGCACTCGGGACTTCCCCTTCCAGCGCGGGCAATTCGCGACGATAGGCGTCGGGACGCACCTTGGGCGTGGCGTTGCTTAGTGCAACGGTATAGGGATGGCGGGGATTGAAGGTAATGTCGTCGGCGGAACCGGTCTCAATCACCCGCCCCAGATACATGACCACGATCCGATCGGCGATCAACCAAGCGACCGGCAGATCGTGGGTAATGAACAGTAGCGCCATATTCCGCTGATCGCGAAGGTCCATCAGCACCTGCAGAATCTGCGCGCGGATTGAGACGTCAAGCATAGATACGGGTTCGTCAGCAACAATCAGCTCTGGCTCAACGGCTAGTGCTCCGGCGATCACCACCCGTTGACGCTGCCCGCCCGATAGCTCGTGTGGAAAGCGCGAGAAGAACAGCTCAGGCGGGGTAAGGCCGGCACCTACTAGAGATTTTTTGACAGCTGAGGTGAGTTGTTCGTGGTTCGCAACGAGCCGCAACGAGCGAAGCGGTTCTGCCACGATATCGAAGACGGTGTGGCGCGGATTAAGCGCCTGATAGGCGTCCTGAAAGATCATCTGAACTTGGTGGCGGTAGGGGCGCAAGGCTGATAAGCCCGCCAGGGATGTCATATCCTTCCCATCAAACAACATTCGACCGCCGGTTGGCTGCGCCAGCTTTGTAATGACGCGACCCATCGTAGACTTTCCGCTGCCGGACTCCCCAACGACCGCAAGGATTTCGCCTCGTTGTATTGCAAGGTCCACTCCGTCAAGAGCGCGAACAGTCGCTCGCGGACGGCCCAGGATATGGTCAAGCATTGTACCCCGGCCTGGGTAATGAACCTGCAAGTTTTCAAGATGCAGGAGATCGGCAGCGTCAGACATTCGGTGAGACCATTTCTTCGTTTGTCGAGGGATAAAGATGACAGGCTACGCGTCCCTGCCCTGTGCTGATGAGGCGCGGGATGTCGGTCGCGCAAATCGCCATGGCGCTCGGACAGCGATAGCGGAATGCGCATCCCGACGGCCGGTTCTGCAAGGTCGGCGGATCCCCAGGAATAGGTCGAACTACGCGCCTGCCTTGCTGAGGATCAGGGATCGACTCGATCAACAGCCGGCTGTACGGATGCATCGGGTTCGCGAAGATGTCAGCAACGTTCCCATCTTCTACGATGCGCCCAGCATACATAATCATCACACGATCGCATGACTCGGCGACAACCGACAGGTCGTGAGTGATCAAAATCAAGGCGAGGTTCAATCTTGATCTCAACTCTGCTAAAAGCTTCAGAATCTGTGCTTGTGTGATGACATCAAGAGCAGTCGTCGGCTCGTCGCCAATAACCAGTGATGGGTGACACGCAAGAGCCATTGCAATCATCACTCGCTGGCGCATCCCGCCCGATAATTCATGCGGGTAAGCTGCACCGCGTTCAGCCGAGATTCCAACGAGTTCGAGGAGCTCCGCCGCTCGTTCCGTAGCCGCCTTGCGGGACATGCCGAGCTTTAACCTGCACGGCTCAGCGATCTGATTGCTGACGCGTTGCACAGGATTGAGCGCGTTCATAGCGCCCTGGAAAATTACGGAGGTGTCACGCCAACGGTGCGGACGCATCGCAGCGTCATCGTCGATCGGAATCCGGCTTCCACGATAGCGCACTTCACCGCCGCTAACCACCGCATTGGGGGACAAAAGGCCGGCGATCGCCATTGCCGTGGTTGTTTTGCCGCTTCCCGATTCACCGACAAGGGCGACAGCCTTGCCGGAGTGGAGCTCGAACGTCACGTCCCGGATCGCAGGGAGTGACACACCTTTGAGGCCGTAATCAACCGCCAATCTCTCGACCGCCAGGAGAGGTATTGCGGGAATAGATGAGGGGTTGTTCATGGGATGGCTCTCCGGCGTGGATTAAATGTGTCATCAAGCGCGTTCCCAATCATGACAAAGGCAAGAGAAACGATAAGCACACACAAGCCGGGTGCGCCGAGGTACCACCAGGCTCCAGAGCTGGCGGCGCCCGCACGCTGAGCTAGAGATAGCAGAGTGCCCCATGAGGGTTGCAGGGGGTCCCCGAGCCCAAGGAATGAGAGAGCTGTCTCAGTATAAATTGCGCCGGCAACCACTATGGCGCCGTTGGCAGCAATCTGTGGCACGAGGTTTGGCAGCAGGTGACTTACCATAATCTTGAGATTGCCGGTGCCCACGACTTTGGCGCGCTCCACAAACTGGCGCTCACGCAAAGATAGTGTCTGACTTCGAACAATCCGAGCGACAAAAGCCCAGCTTGTTAAACCAATGACAATGATGATGACCATCAATGAGGGACGCAAACCGATAATAGTTCCACCCCGGCCCATGTGCTGCAGAACCACAGGTGTGATCACCAGCGCGAGCACGAACGAGGGGATGACGAAGAAGAAGTCAGTCAGGCGCATCAGCCAGATATCCACCCAGCGACCGAAATAACCTGCCGTAAGGCCAACGGTCGTGCCGACCAGAAGGCTGATGATCGTCGAAACGAGCGCAATCGTCAGTGAAATTCGGGAGCCGTGAACAACGAGATTGATTACGTCTCGACCAACGTCGTCTGTACCTAACAGGTGCTCGCGTGAAGGAGCGGTAAGAAAATCGCCGGTTGCCGAGGCAGCGGTCTGAAGTGGGCCCACCAGCACTCCTGGCACGGCAGCCAATACAACAAAGAACGCTAAGGTGAGTAGGCCGAGCCGAGCGCCGTTATTCCGTAGGAATTGCGCTAGAAATGACTTTATCGCGTTTACCCTAACGTGCTGGGGTGACTGGCTTTCTTTGAGCTCTACCAAAACGTTTTCTCTCATTATCGCACCCGTGGATCTAGTAGTCCGTACGCCACGTCGGCGAGCAGGTTAGCGGCGACGATCGAAGCCCCCAGCAGCAAGAAAATCCCTTGAAGGACCGGATAGTCGCGCGCATTCAGCGCCTCAACCGTTAGGCTGCCGATCCCCGGCCAGGCGAACACAGATTCAACCGTTATCGCACCCGCTACCACGTAGCCCAGATTGAGCGTCACCAAAGTCACCACCGGCAACAGTGCGTTACGGAAGGCGTGGCGCCTGAGCATTTGACCACTCGTCAAACCCTTAGCTCGAGCGGTCACCATGTAGTCCTCAGTCACAACGTCACTCATTGCCGCGCGTGCGACGACAACGTATTGGCCGATTAGCCCTAAAGCTATGGCGAGAACCGGCAGAGCGAGATGGCCAGTACGATCTCCGAACCAGTCAAGAAGATCTGCATTGACGAGACCGGGCGAATATGACCCGTAGCCAGGCAGCCACCCTAACATCGTACTAAAGACCACCACTAAAAGCATACCGAGCCAAAATGGGGGTGTAGAATAAAGTGCTAAGGAGGTCCCGGTCGTCACATGATCAATGGCCCCTCCCCGCCTCCACCCAGCATAGAGTCCAAGGGTGACTCCGCAAAAGATGGCAACGCCTTGAGCTAAGCCGACCAATAGCAAGGTTGCAGGGAGCCTCTCGATAATTAGGTCGCTAACCCGGCGGCCTCTGAACTTGAAGCTGTAACCCAAGTCCCCCTGAGCCGTCGCCGAGAGGTATTGCAGTACCTGATCCGGGATTAGTGGCCGGTCAAGCCCCCAACGCTCGCGTTGCGCGTCGATCTGCTCCGCAGTAGCTGAACTACGCGCACCTCCTAACAGCATCGCCGCAGGATCGCCTGGAATGACCCTGAACAAAACAAAATTCAGGGCCGCTACCATCAAGAGCGTGACGAATGCCCGAACGAGTACACTTCCGATCCGCCAGATCATCCCTCCCCCCTATCCATTAGAATGCGAGTTAAAGCGGCTTCAGCCGATCGAGCGGATAATAGTTACCCATCGACAGCATGTCGTCGTCCGGCCCCCACCCGGTAATACAATCCTTGCGGTGGGCAGAGAGTACATATGGGTAGCCAAGGCTGATGTAGGGTGCTTCCTTGTAAATCAGGCGCTCCGCCTGGTTTACAAGGTCTTTTATCGCCTCCAGGTCGACAGCAGTGTCGATCTCTGACAATAGCTTGTCGTACTTTGTATTGCTCCAGTACGACGTATTTCCGGCATCGATAGACTTACTGCTGCCAATACCCAGCATTGGTCCAGGAGCGCTACCAGGCCAGCTATTCGCTATCAGGAGATCCCAATTTCCGCCGCCCTTGGCCGGTGATGCCGTCCGTGCTCTGAGCGCACCCGATTCAAGCTGGGTCACCGACACAGACACACCTATTTCTGTCAACCAGCCGGCGACGAGTTGCACCGCAGCCACAGGGATGTCGATGTTTCCGGAAAAATTTCCGGCCAGCAATTCTAGTTGGAGGTCGTTACCCTCTTTGTCTTCTCTGATACCGTCGCCATTAGCGTCGCGATAATCGGCGGCGTCCAACCGGCGTGCAGCCTCGGAAAGATCAAACTTGCGCTTGATGTCACTGAGATCAGGATGGAAATCTATTGAGGCAGAGGGAATCAGGCCAGCCCCGCTATCGGCGTGTCCACGGAATGCTCGATCGACAATGGCTTTTTGATCAATCGCATAACCTATAGCATCGCGAAAAGCGCTGTCCTGCAGGGCTTTTGTACTGCCTGCTCCCTCACCTGACTTGGTGTTGAATGCCAGATAATTTCGCTGCTCCGTCCGCGATTGGCCAACTTGGATGTTGGAATCTTTTGACAAATCCTCCCACTGCGCCACCGTAAGGCTCATGCCAAAATCGAAGTCGCCACTCTTGATGCCTTGGGCTATCGGATCGGATGTGCTGAAGAACCGAAAAATCACCCCTGCTACTGCAGGCTTCCCGGTGCGAAAGTACGAGTTGGGTGTAAACCGCGCAAATTGACCCTGCTGAAACTCCGAGACAATCATCGGTCCGGTGCCCACAAGAGGTGCAGGGTTTTGAAAGGTGCCGCGTGCATCGGCGTAGCTAACGTCTTTCCAGATGTGCTCTGGAACAATCATCGTCCCGTTGTCAATCGGCCAACGCGTAGGTGACTTGGTTTTGATTTGCAGAGTCTCATCGTCGATAGCAGTGATCGATTCCACCAACTCTAACCCGCTAGTACTGTTCCACCCCACGTTCAACTCGTCTGGTGTACCTACAGAGCCGAGCAGATAATTATAGGTGAACGCAGCATCTTTAGCAGTGGCAGGTTGGCCGTCAGACCATTTCATATCGGGCCAAATCTTAAGCGTCCATGTCAACTTGTCGTCGGCAACGGACCAGTCGCTCGCAAACCCCTTTCGATCGGGGTGGCGCTGGGCGTCTGCCGCCACGAGCCAGTCATATGTGAAGACGAGAGGCCAGAAGTTTGCCCAACTGGCGAATGGGTTCAGAGTATCTGGAGAAACAATTCCCGCGAGGCTTACGACTTTATCGCCACACGTTGACGCCAACGCTTGCCCGTTCATCAAATATGCCGCGGCTGAAGTAACAAGTATTGCACGCAGCGCGTCGCGTCGGCTGAGATAGCTTCCGTCCATTAGTTCCTCCTCCCAATGTAAGAATACACGGCCGATGAGACAGGCCGCGTCCAACCAACCCACCAGCGTCTTCATCAAACCTGAGGAGCTCCTCTGCCCGCAGGTGTGGTGTGATTTCACAATTCTTGGAGGAACTCGCAAGACGAGTTTTTAGATATCACCCATCTCATATCAAGATGCGTGGGCGGGCGGCTCGCCTCGAGAATGCAGCAGACGCTGATATCGGCCTTCAGGCATAATTATCATTTCTGAGACTGACCACACCCAGCAGGCAGCATTGAGGCAGATTGTCATGCTCGGGGGGGGCTGGAAAACATCAAGCCTTCATTGAAAATTGTCTGGAATCCACCGTGAGCGCGTAGGACCAGGAGAGCCAGTCGCAGTCACTAGACTAGCGATGGCGCAGCACGGGCCGATCGGGCAGAGCTTTGTCGTCGCCCTCAAAACGCAGTGCGATCTTCGGGAGTGCGCGTAACGCTAGACAAGGACGCGTAGGAATTAAAAGCCTTGGTGACCACTTAGCGTGTACTGAAGATTCTCGTGCACCCTTAGTCCATCCCTCGGGCTTGCCACTCCGGAATAACCGTCGGTGGGACTGCCATCTAGATTCCAGATGGCACTTATATGGAGTCTCTATTTGTCCAAGTAAGGCTGCGAAGGCACGTTTGTAAAAAAGGGAACTGACAATAGCGGGCAAATGACCCGCGCAAACCCAAAGCCGCCTAGAGCGAGAGAGTTCACCGGAACATCGTGGAGGATCCGCGGTCGAGGAATTTTTCGTTTAGCGATCCAGGATCAAAAAGGATAAACGATGCGCGGCATCGAAAACTTCGAAAAGCTTAGAGACGAAGCGACGCTATGGCGCCGGTATCTCCACGAGAATCCTGAACTGGATTATGACGTCCACGACACTGCAAACTTCGTTGCCGAGAAACTGGCTTCGTTCGGCATCAACCACATAGAATCCGGAATAGCGCAGACGGGTGTTGTTGCCGTAATCCAGGGAAACCTTGGTGACGGTCCTACGATTGGGCTGCGTGCCGACATGGACGCGCTGCCAATATTGGAAGCATCGGGCAAACCGTGGGCATCTAAAACTCCTGGAAAAATGCATGCATGTGGTCATGACGGCCATACTGCAATGCTACTTGCGGCGGCGAAGTATCTGGCGGACACGCGCAATTTCAAAGGCGCTGTCGCCCTGATATTTCAGCCAGCAGAGGAAGACGGCCGGGGTGCAGAGAAAATGGTGGAAGAAGGCATCATGGATCGATTTGGCATCTCCAAGGTCTTCGGCATGCACAACTACCCTGGACTGGAGGTCGGCAAATTCAGTATTTGCAGCGGCCCGATTCAGGCCGGCCTCGACGAATTTGACATAACGGTTCGGGGCAAAGGCGGCCACGCCGCGACGCCTCACAAAAACATTGACCCCATTGTCATCGGCGCTCAGATAGTTCTCGGCCTCCAGACTTTGGTTTCGAGGAACACCGATCCTCAGGAGGCTTTGGTCATCTCCGTGACCAAGATCCATGCCGGGGAGGCCTATAATATCATTCCGCAGCACGCAGTTATTTCCGGGACTGTCCGGACGCTTTCGCGCGCCCTCCGCGATTTTGCAGA
>Ga0228710_1006771_pt1 | contig 17231 bp, 5 predicted proteins | sample MedpolnodulmetaG_FD_177995 | JGI IMG/M metagenome (GOLD analysis project Ga0228710, IMG submission 177995) | Root nodule microbial communities from Medicago polymorpha collected in Santa Monica, California, United States - pink nodules | ecosystem: Host-associated > Plants > Roots > Nodule... | reverse complement strand
GAATCACTAACCTACCTCACCTTATGATTAACTTGTTGAATTTTTGTCTAGCTTGTAAGAACAATTAGTTGTTGTAATTCTATTACTTATATGTGAGTTCCAAGTATCCTTTGTGCTCCTCTAAATTTATAAATAATTTTTTACGTTAAAGAAATCCAAGAGTAGGTACAAGAAACCCCAATGAAAAAACTATGGAAACAACCGGGCTGATAGAGCAAAGAAATTGAGACAAAGAATAAAACAAATGCTAAAATAATTAGGCAACACTAATACAACAATACTAATTGGTATATATTTGTTTTTTTTATTGAATAACCAATTTTATTAAAAAGGAGAACTTACCCTGAGAAAAACCAAACTAATTGGTATGTCATGTACTATAGGTTAAAGTAGATATATTTTTTCCTCAAATATGTCGGTAATTATATTAAGTTTTGAAAGGCTAGGAATGATGTAATTTTTGGAACAAAATATGCAAAAGTGGATAGAGGGAGTAGAATGGATAACACACTTGTCTTGGAAATAATTCTTGAGGAGAAAATTGAGATACCCTTGTTTATTTATGAATGGAATGTTAACCCCTTAGAATGTATTGGTAAGTATGGGTGTATTAGGATTATTTTGTTAGTTAGAGTACTATTTATATTGAATTGGATTTAGAACCACTTTTTCTTATATTGTGTCCTGTTTTAATGAATAAAAAATGGAAAATGCTAACTAGTACCCTGAGGTAATACTTAAGAAATAAGTATAGTAAAAATTTCTTAGAACTTGAATAATTAAATATTAAAAAGTGAATAAAATGTTGTTTATGATCCATAAAAGATTCGTGGCTGTTAATTTTTTCTTCTGTTCAAGTACGAATATAGTTGGAAAGGTATATTAATTAGTTATTGTAATTTTAAAATATCAATTGTGTTTTAGAAAAGTAGAGATTATAGTATCAATAAAATATGAATGAAGACGTTCGTAAGGACTTCATCGAATGAAAATTTCATATGGACATTTATAGAGTGAAGAGTTAAGGTGAGAGCTAAGCTAACCCAGAACTAGGAATTAGGTCTTCAGCAAAATATTTCAGTTAGCTTACTTAACTAGTTAGTGAAGTTATTTTGAAAAAAATTAAAGTGTTAGGGAAACGAAAATAGTAATTGACAAGATTATTCTATCAAAAAAAGTTATTTTTTTGGACAAATATCAAAAAAAGAAAGAAAATGCAATTGACTGGATTATTGTTCTCTTAAAAATAAAATTACCAGTACATCAAATATTTGATCATATATCTTGATAAATATCTAGATTATTGTTTATAAATTAACATTGTTAGTACAAGCTTTCATAGCTCAGTTGGTTAGAGCACCCGTTTAGTAAGTGGGAGGTCTTGAGTTCAACTCTCAATGAAAGCAAAATGATTTTATTTTTATTCACTTAATATTTTTTTAATTTATATATACATCCCTCATATATACATCCCTCATATACTAACGAGAGTTTTGGAAGCCACATCAAGGATTTTTTTTTGAAGGAAAGAAAATTATTACAAACAAGAGTGTCTAATAAAAGAAAAGGATTTTTTTTTGAAGGAAAGAAAATTATTACAAACAAGAGTGTCTAATAAAAGAAAAAAAGGTCTGTATATTTATTCATGTCTCGGCCAATTTGATGTCAATGAAAGTTCACATCACGATGTGAAGGATGTTTGTAAATATAGGTTGCAAATAAGGAATATTGATACAACCACAATGAATCATATCCACTACCACTTTGGAATCAAATTTAATTACCACATGTTGCAAGTGTTGGGAATGAACAAGGTGAGGCTAGAAAGAGTTGGCCACAATTCATTGCAAGAGTATTTGAAATTGTAATTTTACAAATAAAATTAGTTACAAATTTAGCATGTTCATCACAAATCAACCCACCACAAGTTAAGCTTCCATATCATGTTGGCAAAATGTGATCCATCGACACAGAGTTTGAGGTGTTCATAAGGAGAATAAACCCAACTATGCTTCCAATGTGAGTTTTAATACCGCTAGAAGTCTTTGGTTGTTCCAATTCAACCACAATGTCATGAACGTGATTGTTTACCAAATTACCAAGTGTCTCTCCCATATCTGATCAAAGAGAAAATATGAGCATATTCCTGTCATTCCAAAGAACCCACATCATAACTCCAAAAAAGATAGTCCTATCCCAAAATAGATTGCATATGGCCTCCCAAAATAGATTAATCCAATCTTCTTTTATTTTGTGTATTATGGGGGAACTTTTTAGTAGAGCCTAATTTCTGTGCCCTGTCGGTGTAAAGCTATTTTATACGTGCATTCAATAATATGTTGCCGCATCAATTAATAAGTATGAAAAATTATGTGTAACAATACATCATTAAATGCATGTGTAAAATAATTTTACTCTAACAATGCATAAAAAATTAAATTCTTTTTGATACTATACAATCTTTTAATTATTTAGTACTATATCATTGATTCCATGCTTACTATTGTATTCTCATCTATGATTTCAGTTGAATGATAGACTAGTGTGCATTAATAATATCCTTTGCTTTAGTTGGTTACATTGAAGAACAAACACTGTCTTTCAATTGTGTAGGTTCCTTGACTACTCTAGAAAAGGTTAAGTAATATGATATGAAACTTATTGCATACATCATATTTGTGTAAATGAGACTTCCAGCCAATTACTAATAATTGGTTCCATATACTTTTTCACCTTGCTCTTCTTTGCCAAGTTTAAATACAAGAATCATGGGAACTTTTACTGGATTGCTATTTGACATGTTAAACCTTTCCATTTTTCTTGTAGTGCAATATTTTCCCAACATACTTTCTTTGACTGATATTGACATCTTCAACTCATTGAATAACTTCAACCTCAAGAAAATACCTCATCTTTCCCAAATCAATCATGGCAAATTCTCTCTTCATAGAATCTCTAAATTCAATCATCATACTCACATCTCTCTCATTTCCAATGTACATTAAATCATCTACATATACACTTACCTTTGTTATTATGATTTCTTGGTATATGGTATGTGAACATGACTAGTACATCCAAACACCTTGAAGTGCGACACTGATGGTTTGCAGCTACATATGCTTCTTTTGGAGTTTTGTGTTTGACAACTAATGTGGGAGATCTATTTAAAACATACATGTCCAATTAATACCTTCTAGCTATTTTTGTTTTGTTTTGGGAATTCCCTTTCTACACAATAATGATCTCACCATGTTCATTATTGCCGTATTTTTTTGAAGCAATTTAATTGATGAAATGCTTATCGATATCATCATGAATGAACTCTAATTTTTTGTTGGCTCTCCACTGACTTTTTTTAGGAATTGACTTCTTATGTTACATTGCTTTGATGCAATCTGCACATACTTTGATGGCATTTGACAGATGTCGAAGACCCCTTCACCATTTCTTTATTTTCCAAGAAGTGTAAACATTATAAGTAGCAAACTTTGCAAGACGTTTAAACATTCTATTAGAAGCCATGCTAATTGCAAGAATTAATCCTTTGTCAGGAAATGGATCGTGAAATCAAGGAACGGCTTTGTGTAGAGGTGAATAGTCTTAACCTCAGCGTGCTCATCGTTATAAGCTGTTTTCATAATAATTGTTTTTGAACGGCGCTGTTTTTATAAACGGTCTCCGATAGTCTGACAAGTGCTTATGCCAATAGATAAGCTCAAATTAACTAATTTCAAACAAGCCATAAACATTAGCGATTACTTCTTGAAATATATTTAGGTTTTGATTTTGGAAATTTTTGTAGAATACGATTCTGAGATTAGGTTATTATTGGAACAGATTTAGTGTTGTTGATTGGTTATATATGATCATTTGATAGGTGTTCTCTAAATTCATGAGGAATAACAAGTATCTATTAACAATATACATATTGCGTGAACCAGACGATATATCATTGGGATATTGGTTTTGAGGTTTTGTGCAAAGAACAATCATTGTTAGGCAATTGATGAAAATTTTCATTTGCTTTCTTCTAGTAAGTTATTGCAAATTAAACTATTTTTTATGAATTTGATAACTTATTTGAGTATCTTTATTGTACTGCAACCCTAAAAGCTTGAATTCTGTTAAGGTTCTTGAACTTGATGACATTTGTTGTGTAAAACTTGGCTTAAGGAAGAAAGGTGCCTTATATGACCTGCACTTTCCATGGTTCATTATAAGTGTAAACTTTGAGGCTTACTCTTGTTAGCATGACGAGTCATGTCCGCGAATGGATCATCTTTCCACTATAGTGAGCACATTTACCTCAAAATCGAGGGAAAACATCAAACTAAAAAAATCCAGCTTAAAAAAAGAAAGAGATCCAAGATGACAACCCAAATGGATAAAATCAAACTCAAGAAATAAAAACTTGAACAATACCGAACTGAAATTCAACTTAAATTTTCAAACTAATTCAGATCCAAAAACAGATCCTAAGAAAACAGAAACTGACAGAGACTGCTTCTTCGACTGATTGGCCTACGTTTTCTTTTGAGCTTGCCTTCTTTGGCCAAAAACAGTGAGTGCTTCTTCTACTACTCTTGAGGAAGACTTCTCCAGACAGAGCACGCATACACGACTTGAATGGGGCGCGGCTGGAAGCACAGCGGGCCTGAGGGCGAAAAAGAACAATAAAACAAAAGGCAACCAAAAAGAATAGCAAAGCCAGAACAGCTGAAACTGCCAACAATGTCTTTACAGCCATGCAAGACACACTTATGGAAAGAACATCTGTCATGGCAGAATTAGGCTGTTTTAAGTATGTAGAAAATAAGTTAAAGGTTGTAGAAAACAATGACATAGAATTAAACTTCAAGGAGTTGGAAATCCCCTTCAAGTGCACATTTGAGATTGATTGAGAGACAACACGGAGATCATTAAACACTATATAACACTATAGCACTCAAGCTAACTTTTAATCTGTTATATTGTACCCTATATTTATTCTTAACACAAGAATTTTTTTTTGCTATTCAATTGTATAATCTTCTCTAATTTTCTAATATTATCATATTGTGCTAAATTATTTATGCGTGAATCAACTATCTTATAAATCCAAAATATTCAGGTGACTTCAATAAACTCTTTGATAGAGTCTTCGATCAAATCCTAGAAGAGGAACTTATGGACGGCACTGGCGAACAAATCCTGATGAGTCTAGGACTTGAGAATGAGAGGAGACGTCAATCCACCTCCACTAGACGCAAACGCACAAAGCGTAGACATACATGAAAAGGTAATTAATTTTTTATTTTCATATGGTATATGTATTTCTCATCATTTTTAACTTATTGTGTTCTTTCAAATAAATTAAATTTGCTATACTTTTATATTCTTAGTTTTCATGTATTTATTTTTTCAAAATCAAAATACAAATGAATTACTATTTTAAATTTTAAAAAAAAGAATGTATAAAGATATGAGGTCGATTGTGGAGTGTATTTTAATTTCTTAAGGCTGTTCCATTGAAGAGAAAACTTGTTGGAGTTCTTAAATCTTATAGTAGATCCCTCTAAAAGTAAGTTCGGAACTATAACTTGGTTTCATAGTAAGATTCTGGAAAGAAATTGGATTCTTCATTTCTTCTCCATTTCAGCCAAGAGTCCAAAATAAACAATGTATCTGTCGTTGATTAAAGTGTTGTTTCTCTTTTTTATTTTGTCACTGCACGGCTTCTCAATCATTGCAAATACTGATTGTGATGATGACTCAGTTATGTTCTTGTGAATTGTTTTTACCATGCATATACTATAAGTCAATTTTAGAAGGTTAATGTTTAGAATGCAGATGAAAAGTAGAAGTTAATATATTATGATTTTAAAGTTTATAATCCGTTGCTTAGATCAAGTGTTTATTCATTGAATTAGTTCATGCCATGAAAGCATGTTTATACTTTAAATTTGCCTTATTAATTGTTTTTTCTTTTCTTTTCAATTCATTTTGTTTGCACATATTGTCCAGTTGTGAAAGTGAAATTTGACTTGCTTCCTAATTGTTGGTTGGTTATGAACAGATGATAAGAAGGAGTCTGGTCACCCCTCGGTTCTGTCTTTGAAGGTGTACATTTGAACTTTATGATTTTTTTTTCTTTCTGTAATTGTTCCTGCTTTTGGTAGTTAGTATTTACGTTTACAAGTCAAAAAATTAAGTTTCCCAGTATCTGCTGCTCTCTATGTGAGGGTTGGAGTACCTGGATTTAGCCAACGAAGGTTGGTTTAGATGGTAAGGATACAAATCATTACATAAGAGTGTTAGTTCAAATTCTTCTGTTATTATGTGAGAATTTCGTTGGTGAGTAACTTGTTAGTACCTTTCTAAACGTTTTTATGAGCCACGGGTTTCGCTCTGTACTCTGCTGAGTCTCCATGATCAAACTCATTTGAACTTTTAATTTTTCAAGTTTAAAATAGATGAGAACTATTAAAGGAAGGTACTTATTTAAGACGTAACGAATCTGAATGCTTTTGCATGTTTCAGCCTTTCGGTCATATTCCTTTGTGTGTGTGTGTGTTTGTTCTGTTGCAGAATGTATCTGGCTTAAAAGTATTCACGAAATGATTGTAGAGTGGGCTCTTTTCTTTTCCTGTCAGGTTGAGCATCTTCTTCATATGAACAAAGGAAATTCTAAAGTTTGCATGGTTTGATGTGATCTCTGGACTCTGGAGGATGTTCGAAGATTGTTTATTTTTCTTTCCTAATAATGTCTGTATTATATTATACTCTTTGATGTAGATGTAGCCTTTCGACTATTGTAGGGGTTATTCTCCCATCTGGGTGCGGGAGATCACATTATCACAATGAGCATTGAGCTCCATTATTTAACTTATATTTCAAGTTACTAAGTTGATAGAACTAATTAGTTTACATTTCTATTTAGTTGATACTACTATTGTGTAAAAATATAAAATTGTATGTGCTTGAAATAGATTGAAGAACCTGTGATGTCTTTTCCTTTGGTGTCTTTGTTTCTAAACGGGTACTGGATGCCCCTTTTACTTTGAAGAAATAGGTGTGGTGTCTTATGCAGGGAATACAATTGTAGGGGTTAAATAAGTGTAACTTTACTTTCATCAAATCATTTTGAAACCTAGGGGATTTTCTTCAATGACTTCATCAATGCCAATCTACCTAGGAAATTTTCATCCTTTATCATCACTTTAAAGCCCAAGTTGAAGAATCCTCATTTGCTTGGGGATTATTGTCCAACATCTATAGAATGCAGATGATATAACCTATCGGCTATGAAGGATATTCTCATATGGTTTGTGCTAACTTGGCCTAAGGTTAATTTTAACTAGTATTTTGTAGGTCAGTGTAAATCATTCTTATCTATAGCATCAGATTTCCTATATTGTAGGATAGGGTATTTTCCATTCATATTGTATCTCGAGCTTCTGATAGATGCAAATTCAAGAAGGGTCTATACTTGCAAGCCAATATTAGAAGTTTTTTTTTTTGGGGAGGAAGCTTGGCTTGTGGCCTGATATGTATGTCGATCGTGGGGGAGAATAATGCTAGAAAAATTGCATACTCATCGGTATTCTGTATGCAGGATACCCAGGAAAGGATATACCCAAGAATGAAATTTTCAACCTTCAAACAAATGCCTCCTAAGAGTATGCTTGGTTGAACGATTTTGAGAGGAGGTGATAACTTACTTTGCTCTTTTAAATTGGACGCTATAAAATATGAGCTGTGTTATTTGTACAACCAAAATCAGGACAACTAGTGTAACGACATATATCATTGTGAGGTGCATGCTAATTGAGACCGATAAAAAAAATATTAAAAAACAACAAATACGACAACTAGTGCAACAACATATATCCGGCGATCGGTGGGTGATGGAAGGGACACATTATTTTGGTATGACACTTGGGTGGGGGAATTACCATTAAGATTGCAATTTCCCCGCCTGTTTGATCTGGCTGTGTATAAAGAGCGAACGGTGGAGGAGATGAAGCGGTTAGGATGGGGTGTGAGTGGTAGGGTGTGGGAGTGGAGACGCCGGTTACTAGCATGGGAGGAGGAGAGTGTGGGGGAGTGTTCTGTTTTGCTTCTTAATGTTGTTGTGCAAGAAACATTGACTGATACTTGGCGATGGCTGCTAGACCCTGCCAATGGTTATTCGGTCCGAGGAACATATCACTTTCTTACTACATCAGAGGAAGTTGTTGACAGGTCGTTGGTTGATGATGTGTGGCACAAGCTTATTCCTTCAAAGGTGTCCTTGTTCGTGTGGCGCCTCCTTCGTGACAAATTGCCTACTAAAGACAATTTGGCGAGGCGGAGAGTCATTCAAGCAACAAATACGGCGTACACAACAGCTTGCGGTAACTTGGAAACGGCTACACACTTGTTTTTAGGATGTGACATTCACAGTTCTCTTTGGTTACTTGTGTTGCATTGGTTAGGTATTTCAACGGTTCTATCTGGAGAGCTTCGTCAGCATTTCATGCAGTTTATACATATGGTTGGTTTACCTAGGTTCTCTTATCTTTTTTTAAGAATAATTTGGTTTGCATCTGCTTGGGTGATTTGGAAGAAAAGGAACAATGCGTCTTCAACAATGCGTCTTCTAATCCTTCTGTTCTTCTAGAAAAAGTCAAACTCCATTCTTTTTTGTGGTTAAAATCAAAACATGTGGTATTTTCTTACAACTATCATGACTGGTGGAAACATCCTTTACTGTGTATGGGTGTCCATTAGTTCTGCTTGTTTTGATGGTGCTTTTACTCTTTGTGGCTCTTTGACTTTGTAAATACTTTTACGTGTTTCACCCTTTGCACACCTTGTGCAGGGTGAACCATTTTTAATATATATATATATATATATATATATATATATATATCATTTTAGCTTGTTAAAAAAAACATATATCATTGTGAGGTGCATGCAAATCGAGACCGGTAAAAAATATTAAAAAACAACAAATACGACAACTAGTGCAACCACATATATCATTATGAGGTGCATGCAAATCGAGACCGGTCAAAAATGTTAAAAAACAACAAATACGTTGTATAAATATTTTTTAAATTCAAGATAAATGAGTTTGACAATTGAAAAGTAATGGAGAATATTCAGTCAAAGGCGTGTATCGAATGTTAACCACATACGAATAATAGGAGGTGTCGGAATCAAGGATTCCCAAAGATCTTGTATCGAATAATTTGATTCTAGTTGAATGTGTCTCTTTTCACTTGACACTACTTGAATATTACTATATCTTTACTATTTTCAACATATCTAACCAAATCGTATGTTTGATTCTAGTTGGTCAACGAATTTGATTCTCAAAACATATATTCGTTGACCTTTATTATTTTCAACACATCATTAATTAATTTTTATTTATACCATCTAACTAGTTTGAGACCCGTGCCCACACGGGAAATGGACCAAAAATATATTTTGTATATTTTAAGTAATATAATTTTTTAAAGGAAAATATGATTATAAAATGTACACAAATTTTTTTGGCAAAAAAGTAAATTAAAATTAGAAAAGTCATTTTTATTTTGGAAAAAACTTAGATGCATTTCATTAGTTGTTCTTCATATAGTTCTTAACTTAAAATATTATTTTTGTGATTATTATAACTGATATGTTTGAGAATCGAGATAAAGGATGAAATAGTTACGATACTCATGCGATGGAGGACCAATATGGTGGAGGAGATGCTCTGATGAGTTTCCTAGTGATTAGAGTGAGGAAAAAGTGTTCAAAGTTTAACTGAGTTTAAGAGTTTGCATAAAGTGATTGTGTACCAGGCGTGGCAGAGGTGTCATGTGTATACACACATCGAGGGAAGTAATGACTATTGGATGGTAAAATGATAGATGAGGTCGTCAATAGACCTCGTTTCGTGTTGTGATGAGTCCAGATTGTATTGTGCGGACACCTTCGAAAAGCGTTGGGCTCGTCTGCATGTCTTGAATAGATGGGTCGTTGTATGACTTTTGATGAGTCACTATTGGATCATTTAATCCTGAGATCTGGCCCGGAACAATAACAAAATTTAAGACAATTGCATATTAAAAGAAATCATACTTTGATAAATTAATAAGTGTATAAAGGGGGTTCAATGAATTGAGTGGTACCCTTTGCATCACCTTTGACATATGGCAATATGCTTTGGTGGAAGACCAAGCGAAAAACATCATTAAAAATTGGTCGTCGAAAATAGAATTGGACAACGATCCTTTATGGTCTAAAGAAAGGGTAGTGATATATGTACAATTTTTTGGTACAACTTTTATGACAACTTTGGTTTTCTCTTCTTTGATTGGTAAAAAATAATAGAGAGAGAAAAAGAAGATAATGTGAGTATGAAAGAGAAAATTGTCAAAGAATTGTTAAAAAATAGTTATACAAATATCATTTCTCCTAAACAAAATGAGTGATGCAATTTTAATTGAAAGAAAATGTGTGATAGATTGACAAGTGGGCCATGGCAAGATGCTTTGATGGAAGACCAAGAGAAAAACATCATTAAAAATTGGTGGTCAAAAATAAAATTTTGCTATTATCCTTTAAGGTACTGAAAATGTGTGATGCAATTTTAATTTGAAAGAAAATGTTGGATAGATTGACACGTGGCAAAATGCTTTGGTGGAAGACCAAGTGAAAAACATCATTAAAAATTGCTCATGGTAAAATTATTTTCAATTGTATATTTGTATAGATATAAATATAGATTAATATTGATTGCATCACCTCAAATTTAGAAACTTCTACTTTACATCTATGATACTGAAAAATACATCTATACATGACAAAGATACTTAAGTAAAAATATTATTATATCTCTTTCATTTATAAATATTTTTTAATACATGTGATATCACCAAGTATGTTAATTATTGTAGTACGGAAAGTGAGTATTTTTTTGTGTTTTAACCCTCTGGTTCTAAGGCAGTGACGGATCCAGAAATTTTGCAAAGTGGAGGCACTATATATATTAATTTAAAGCATTAAATATACATTTGAAAACAAGGTTGTGTTATTGCGTCATGTGTGATATAAGTGTGGGTTAAGAGAGAAGTATTGTATTATAAGTGTGAGTTATTTAATCAAAAATATCAACTATTACTACATTATACTACTTAAAAATAAAATTATAAATAGTTTGTGTAGCCAGCCTACACAAGGATACACATGTATCCGTCTCTGTTCTAAGACAAAAGAAACTTTGATAATTTGAAGTTCGATTGTAAGTATGACCAACAAAAAATTATTCCATCTAGGAATTCAATTCGAAATCTTCCGTAAAAGAAATATATAATTCCAATTGATCAATTCGTTGGATCAAATTTTGTGAACTACATGTGAACTCTTCTTAACTTCTTGATTGAAACCGGTATATATACAGGAAAAGTGTATAATAGCTCGTGGTTTGTCTGGCACCATGCATGCTTGAATTGATCTCCATACATATAATTTAGCCTTTAAAAAAAAATGTAAACATTTTAACTTTATAGTTCAAAATTAAAATAGATCAAAATTAAAATAAAATAAATATGTCAAAGTGAATTAATTTTATACTCCATTCGGTCACTATTATAAATTAAAAACTATATTTTAGGTTCATTCATTAACTAATCTATTTAGTCTATGATTAAATAATCAATGAATCTAAAAAATAGTTTTTTGCTTATAATAATAACCGGAAGAAGTACTCGGCACTATTTCTTTAAAAATGGTCATGCATGTCTTTAATTATATTTGAAGTTTAAGAAAATATGAATAAGCTACACAATAATTAATTTTTCCTAATTCTTATATATTATTATTTTTAATTATTTTTTGAATTTCATCTTAGTTTTTATTTTAAAGGATGAATTATGTATGGAGACAAACCACGACCTATTATACACTTTTGCTGTATATATCCTGTTTTCAATTCAAGAAGATAAGAAGAGTTCACATGTAGTGCCTAATGTAGTTCACAAAATTTGATTTGACGAATCGATCATAGCCTCAAATATATTTCCGACGTGAAAATTCATATACGCATGATTAACATGACTAAGATAGTGACATAGTAACTATTATTTGGCTGTTACAAGTGTCATATAGCTTATATGGAACTTATCATTTAGTCTTACATAAATTATTAATGGTCCAAGATTTTGGCATCTTCTCATTTTAAACTTACACTTTAGATTCACTGGTTTTTATCATATTCTTCTAGGATTTTTTTATCTATCGTTTTCTCCAACCTTGTTATTGATAACGTCATAGATCAACCTTGTGACCTCATATATATACACACACACACACATTAAGGGTCCACTTGTTATAGATTTTTTTTATTAAGGAAATTTGTTTTTTTTTAAGGATAAGGAAATTTGTTATAGATCACAAATGTGATTTTAATGTTAAATAAAATTTATTTATTTATTTTTTAAAAAATAGCAGAAGTTTTGTGTTTCTTTACCAAAACAAATGTGATTTTAATGTTAAATAACATTTAGATTTTTAAAAAAATAGAAGTGTTTTGTTTTTATTTATCAAAACTAAAAATCATTTTTTTAAATTAACCACTTATAGGAATTTCTTAATTATATCGCTACTCAAAAAAAGAACTTTATTTGAATATGTTTTATGATCGTTTTAAAATTCTATTTTTTTTAAAAAGAATCTGTAATAGACAAATGAAACTTTCTAAAAATGATATGTTTTTTTTTCCAAAAAAAGTGAACTTTTACAAAATAAATTGTTACAAACGAGATCTAAATTATATTAGTGTTCTTTCTTTAAGCAGCAGAATATCTGACCTTTATTTGATATCTACCACTCTAGATACACTTTTTAGAAGTAGCACATCACAAACTTTGACCTCGATGTACAGTAGAAACTTCAAAAGGGTATTCCACCTTATTAAAAGCCAAATTCAGCTTAAAAAATGGTTAGGATTTAGTAGAATTTTATCTTAGCTTTCCAAAGCCATCGAGAACTTAATAAAATTTCTATCTCTTAAACTACGGTCAAAATAGTTTAGATTAATTCTAGTTGTCATAAGTGTTAATCAATAAGTCTACCCCTTAATCAACTATATTTCAAAATATATTAGCCTCATAGTATTGGTTTGAGACCTAAGAGTGTGCTCCTCCTCAAGGTCTCATATTCGATTCTCTCTAGTGCAAATTTGAGTGGTCTAATCTAGCTTCTTAAAAAAAAAACTATATTTCAAAATATTTGATGTTTTAATATGTTTAATATTTTTTCTCAAGATTACCCTTGTTGAAAAACACAACAAAACTAGTAAATGGGTTGTGACATTTGACTCATCACATATCAATTTAATTATAAATAAGGACTTTAGTCCAAAATATACAAATAATTATATACTTATGCCAATATATACTTTTTAGCTCTTGGTCATTCTTTTGGAAAACCTAGAATTACCCGTTAGAGATTCAAGACAGCCTGTCCCATTAGAACCGTGGCGAACTCTGTATTCTTCTATAATACTTCCTCCAATTTAAAATATAGTAAAAGTCAAAATATATTTAGCCTAAATTAAGATCAAATGAATTTTGACTTTTGTTTATATTTAAAACCGAAAGGAGTTTCTATTTACAGTACTTTAATCGGTTAAATTCGTATTTCTTAATTACTTCATTTCCATTTTCTCGTTTAGCCTTAGGGTGAAGCCTAAGAGTAAGAACAACATCTTTACTTAAGCTGGTCCTACGATGAAATGATGATATGTCGACTCGGATTGCTATTAGCCTATTATAATGACTTACTGCTTCCAATATGCTAAGAGAATTGAAACATGTCAGCCGTATGGTACTCCCTCGGTCTCTATATTTAAGTTATTTTTATTTGTTTTCACGTTTTTTAAGAAATTTTTGTGTGCAGTTATTATGTTTATTTTGTATATGTGAATATTATTAAATTATCATTTATTTGTATGTGTATTAAATTTGATTTTTTATATTTCAAGATAAGTTAGTAGTAATTATGAGCATGTATAGAAAAATAATAATACATGCATTTAGTTATTTGTAAAAAGGTTTATATTTAAGGACAAATTTTTTTTTCCAAATAGTGCTTATAATTAAGGATAGAGAGAGTATAATACAAAGGGCACAAACTGAATTGCTTTCAATTTGTGATTAAGGATTTTTTGAATATTAAGTATTTATTAACAAAAATTAATTTTTAAAATATTAAGACGTAAATTACCATAATTTTCAATAGATAAATTATATCTTTAGTTTCTTAACATGTGCCCTTCACACGTTCAATGATGGATCTAGAGGGGGCAGCCATGGGCTGCAACCCCTCCCTCCCCCACACATGATATAGATCCCTTATTATTTCTTACATTAGTATTTTGTTGCAAAAATAATTGTAGTAGTGTATTTTTTTATGTAAATTCACTATTACATCCACCTCTAATCTTTGGTCTATTTTTTTTTCTTTTCAAAACTTTGGTTCTCTTAGAAAACTAAAATAGTAATGATGTTTTTTTTTTGTACGCTTACATGGAACTGGTCTTTCCATTTAAAATCACTCGGTTTTGGCCCCTCCATCAAACTTTATACTAAAAAAAAAATGATGGTTTGATATATTTAAATGGCATGACGAATGACTTGATAATGTGTATAAACCTAAATTTCATTATTACTAAATAAATTAAGGGTAAAAGGGTCTAAACTTGTCTAACATTATTATTTCTTTCTATATGTTTTCGAATATTTAAAACAACCAAAGACTAGGGACGATGGGAATATTATGTTTTCCACCCCCCGTTTGATAGGTTTTTGGATCCGTCCCTACACATGTTAGCATTTTCCTTGTTATATTTTGTTTTGGACCGATCTTCCGCCCACAAAGACAACCCAACAAGCATAAAACCCATAAGTCTCACCGGTCCAAGAGGTGTGTCCACAAGACGTGCATTGAAAGCTCTGTATGGTTTACCGTGCAGAAGCGCTACCTGACGGAATCTTCACTGTTGGAGCCCTCGCTAACGGTTTCCAAAAATGACGTCGCTTATCTTGGAGACGATTATCAACTGCTTTGTCTATATAAGTGTGACCTTGTGCCACACCCAATGTACAATTCACTCACCATTTTTTAGCACAAAATTCACATCTTTCTGCTACTGACTTGAGCGTCGGAGTAATAATGAGATTGCATGATCATTCTCCTCTATCGTAGAAGTTTTCTCTCCTCCACATCGGAAGTTCGTCCTCCACTGCGTTGGAGCCATTTCTACTGGAGAACCACAATCAACAGTTCTTTGTTCTGCACCGAACATGGCATATTTATATGGCAAATGAGTTATTAACATGTCGATGATAAGCTTACGCTAATTAACTGTCGTGTGAGCGCTTATTATACATGTGATACTATTTTATGTGTATAGTTTGTGAGTTCTTTTTGTTTTGAATTCTACCAAGTACAAGCAGGGATGGAACCAGAAAATATTCTGTTTGTTTTGAATTTTTATGTTTTTGGTGTTAAAAAATTCATATTTAATTCATGTTTTTTTTTTAAATTGTATTTTTAGAGATTGTCCTAATATTCTATACATTCTTGAAAAATTTCACTCAAAAAGTATGAAGGTTAGTCATGAGTTGACTAAAAAATAGGGAGCAAAAATGGCGATGGAAAACTTTTAAGAGACTAAAATTTTAGGGAGACTAAACAAAAAGTTGGTATATTTATAGTTCACAAAAGTGACTTTTTTAAAAAAAAAATCTAAAAGACACAAACCCATAATCTCCTCCTCCAAACAATAGAGGTAGAAAGAAGACATAAACACTTTGTTATAAAAAGAAAAAAAGACTTGCAACACTTTATTAATTTAAGGAAATGTTGACCAAGTTAATTGTGATTTTACAACTCAAATAAGATAGTATCATCAAAGATAGAGATTAGCTGAGAATTTCAAATTCACACGTGACACAAACCACCTCTCTTTTTTTCTTTCTATAAGTAAAATTTTATTTATAATGCCTAATAACAGGTGGCCCTGAGGACGGGCGTAAGGGGCGGCAGCCCAGGACACCACTTTTTTAAGGGCACCAAAATAATTATTTTTACATAGTGGTTTGTACTATATAGATATATTTTCTTTTAATTTTCTTTGATTAATTCTATTGAAAAAATATTTTTAAATAACTTTGATTATAAATAAATATTTTACAACAAAAAATGCAAGAAAGAAAAAATATTAAAATAATTAAAATAATACAATTTATTGTTTCGTCCAGAGCACCAAAAATCTTAGGACCGGGCTTTGTCTAATTACAACATTATTGTACAATGATGAATCATTTGCTATACATATGAGAAAACATATTGTCTAATATTGCTTTACATGGTCCCATTTGGTCATGAAATCAATCATTACGTCCAATAAACCTCTATTGTTGAAAAGTTCCCCGGCTATAAACTTGTTTGTATAAAAATGGAAAATGGAAATATGAGAAAATACTTTCACATGTTATGCATGCATAAGAAGGTATGTCTAATAGCACAAAACTTGATATCATTAATCATTAATTTGCATATAAATGAAGACAAGTTCAATAATTACTCTCAATATTAATTAAACGCTACTATGTCCAAATGTTGATACTTGTCATCTGAGACTGCAATGCTTATTAACAAGTGATCTCTAAAAGTTTTTCTTTTAAAAAATCAAAGTGATCTCTAAAAGTTTTGGATACTTATATATTTTTTTTAACATAATAAACGATCAATTTAGTTCATAAATTATCATGTTCACTTCAATTTAATAAATAAATTAAGTAAATATAATAAGTAGTCCCTAAAATATATAAAACTCGTCAATTTAGTCTCGCTAAGATCTAAATTGATGAATTTTTACATAGTTATATGAACTTAATGATAAATTTCATAAAGTTTTGGGACTACGTAATATATGTGTAGCTTATAGGGGCTAAATTTGAGAGGAGGTGGCATTTTATGGAGTAAATTTTATATTTTTTTTATAAGTAAAATTTATTGATATGAGTATAAGAGCTACTTATTAAAAATAGAAAACTTAAATACTATTTGTTGAAGAACTCTAAAAAAAAAAAATGCAAAAATGATTTGCAAAACATCAAGCGCTTCTTTCATCTCAACCATGTTGGCACAAAATAGAACAATCCTACGTCAGATTTTTTTTTTTTGAAGAAGTTAAAATGAAGTTT
>Ga0228710_1006770_pt1 | contig 17232 bp, 8 predicted proteins | sample MedpolnodulmetaG_FD_177995 | JGI IMG/M metagenome (GOLD analysis project Ga0228710, IMG submission 177995) | Root nodule microbial communities from Medicago polymorpha collected in Santa Monica, California, United States - pink nodules | ecosystem: Host-associated > Plants > Roots > Nodule... | reverse complement strand
TTTTTTAATAAAAAAATATATATATATATATATATATATATATATATATATATATATATATTGTGAAAACTAAATATTATATTTCAAAGATAGATGTATGTATAACCACTAATATGTTTATATATGATATTCTAATCTATTGGATTTGTCAAAAAAAAATCCATCGGGTACTGATGACTAATAGGTCAATTGCAAATTATTATTAATAACAGTGAAACTTCATCAAGCTAGTGAATGAATTTTTAGCATCCAGACTTGAAAACAATTCTTTTAAAGGTATTGTTGTCCAACACTTTAGTTAGATAATATGCAAGGTTGCCTTGAGAAGAGATATATGGAATGCAAATTAAACTATTATCTAATTTTTCTTTGATGAAGGCGTCTGACAACTTCAATATGTTTGGTTTTATCATGCTTCACCGGATTGTGAGCTATGCTAATAGCATGTTTATTATCAAAATAAAGTCTCATTGGTTCATCATCATCCTTTATTCTCTAATGTTCTATGATGCTTTTCAGACATAATAGTTTGCATACCCCATGTGCCTTTACCCTCAACCCTGCTTCAACACTAGATCTAGATACCACATTTTGTTTTTTACTCTTCCAAGTCACAAGATTGCTACCCATAAATGTGCAATATCTTGTAGTCGATCTCCTATCCACAATTGACCTTGCATAGTCAGCATTAGTATATGCTTCAAGTCAAATCACAAAATATCTTGACTCATTAATTGGAGATTTGTAAATGTTGTGAATTCGTTAAAAATCACACCAATAAAATACTTGATATGTGGAGCAAATTAATCAAGCAACCAAAACAACATGGATGACAATTATAAACACAAGCAAAAAGATAGAAAACAACGAGAGAAATAGAGAGAGAGAGAGAGAACACACGAAAAATTGTTTATCCAGTTCAGTCCAATACTGACTTAGTTTGGGGGAGAAAGTAGTCATCCGTTCCACTATAATGATGAGTAACTTTACAAAGAGATATCAAAAGAGGTTACAAGAATTAGTCTTCAAACCTAATTCTACTCAAAGTTCCAATCTCTTCATGTGACCAAGAGACTCAATCCTAATATTGTTTCTCCGAGGTAAATCAATCTCAACCCTAGTGTTTGTTGCCAAGAGCAAACTCTACAAACCCTAGTTTTAGTATTGACTTCTAAACCTTTGTTTTATGGCTCTCTATAGTCTCATCTTTCATCTGATACAAGGTTTATATTTATAGAGAAATATAACTCATAAATTTGGATAGAATATCACATTGAAGATACGTTTCCCTTTTTTTCCCTCTTTCAGCACAAAATATATTTGCATCAAATATTCCTTCATACGCTACAAAAATATATTTATTGTCCATAAATATATTTTCAGCAACAATCTTCTGGAAGCACAAAATATATTTGAAACAAATCATTTATATTTTTAGCAACAATATTCTTCATCCATCAAATTTTGAGTCAATTTCAACATTTCTTCACATTGACTCTAAATTAGTGATGATGTCAATTTAACCATCAATCACTTTGTTGCTCTCTCCATGCTTCATCTTCCCTTGCTTCCAACTACACAGAGTAGCTCCACAAGCTTCCACCCAACCTCTTCAACCATCGAAATGTCTTCCGCCTTCTTGAAGACCATCCTTGCATCCAATGTTGGATTGTAACCGACAATTGATACATCACAGTACTCTCTCTTTTAAGTATGACGAAATTCTAGCCTGTGTTTGACACAAGTATCTATACTAGTTTATTTAATAATATATGATTTGAAAAACAACTATTTTTGGAAGTGTGTAAGGTAAAATTATAATAGTGGGAGTGAGCTAATATAGGTAAAGAGAATATATGGTTTTGGGATGATTTTTTCGGATAATTTGAAAAACAACTCTATATCTAAAGAGAATATATGATTTTGGGATGATTTTTTCACTTTCAATTACACCATTAAATAAGTTTGTCTATAACAATGATATATTGTTGGTGTCATTAGAATGATAAGAATTTATATTATGTTTGTAATATTATTGGTGTCATTATTAACAATAGAAGATATATTTTCATAAATAAAAACAAAGGAAGGTAAATACTATAAAATAAAAACGGAAGGCATTATTATATGTATTATCAATAATAGATTCTTTTTTGTCAAAAAAAAAAGATATTTATTTCCTTATTTTAAAAAAATATTTATTTGCTAAAAAACGGTGGATGTTTATTACGTAACTTTATGTATTATTTTAAATTTATAAAAGATAAAAATGGAATTTAACTAAAATAATAACGGTAAAAATGGAGAAAAACAATGATCAGCTATAAGTTCAGATGTTATTTGAAATAACGTCTGAAAAATAAGTTTGTAAAATAAGTTATAAGTTCATGAAAATAATGATGTTTATTAAACAAAACATTTTTAGTCACATAAACTTATAAACTATAAGATAATTTATCGATCTTGCCAAACAAACCCCTAATCGGAGGGATTTGACTGAATTTTGTGATATTATTCATTATTGTAAAACTATCATTTTTTATTTTTTTATATAAACTATAATGTTGAGATTGAAGATTGTTAGAAGGTATATAAATGAGAACTAGATTTAGTGCTGTAATAATTGTACGCAGTTTTAAATCTTGAACGGTTAAGATTAAAGGATGTGTCTTTTTAATAAAATAATCTTAGCCGTACAATTTTGATCAAACAGCTGATATGCTTTACAACAGCATGCAGCAGGAAATCTATTTCCATGTAAATGAGGTTGTTTATATTCAAATATCTGGTTCATATAGCAACGGTTTGCTATAATAATTGTTTCCTAAAAAAAAGTAACATATGCTATTATACCCAAAATAAATAAATATGTTAATCTCATGTGAATGCAAAGTTATGACTTCCGTCAATAGACCTGATCCACCAATGTGAAAACGGAACACGTCGATAACATTTTGACTACACTATATATTTCATTTTTTGACTAACTGAAACTACGAAAGTTTTATTTTTTGACAATTGAAACTACGAAAGTTGAATAATGCAATTGGAACGCAACCAATGTTATATTTTAGACATGAAGAATATTATATTTTTTTTTTTGGTAGTGATGAAGAATATTATATTATATACCTGTTAAAATTTAGTTTGTATGCTTCCTAAAAAAATTAAAAAATTAGTTTGTATGCATGCTGTTAAAAACGGACTCCCAGAACCTACTAGACTGGGAAGACGACCGTAGAAGACAATCTAGTATAAGATTAACAAACCATTTCCATGGTATCATTTTATTTAAGTTTTTAGTCCTTATAAATATTCACAGTTTTGTTTTTAGTACCTACAAAATAAAATCACACTTTTTAGTCCTTGTGACATTTTCCTTAAGCATTTTAGGGACCAAAAATGTTGATGTAAATTTTTGACAGGAACTAAAATGTTGATGGAAAAATTTTATAGGGACTAAAAATGTTGATGGAAAATTGTATAGGGACTAAAAAGTGCGATTTTATTTTGTAGAAACTAAAAACAAAATTCTGAATATTTATAGGGACCATTTACTTAATTAACCGTTCATAAAATAAGCAATGAACCATTTCCAAGGTATGGTTTTAGACCTAAGAACACAAATGGTACATACTTCAGAGTATAGTCTCATTTCTAACTATCCGGATGATGCAAACAACTAATGTCAAATTAATGTAGATTATTTCTTTTTACCCCTTCGGTTGAAATTTGTACGAACATTTTGTGACTTTTGCGACAACTTTCTCTTTTATACTCACATTATATTTTTACTTTCTCTTAATTGCTTTGATTTTCGTGTCAATACCTATTACTCTTTTTAAATTTATGCTTTGATTTTCGTGTTAATACCTATTATTCTTTCTAAATTTATGATTGTCACATAAGTTGTCATACCAATGGTTGTTCAAATAACACAACTTTATACTTAATACTAAACAGAGAAGGAAATGTCACATCTATAGAAATAGTGTATTTTAGATTCATGTATACTCCTGATGACATAGCACATATGATATTTTCGGCTATGTTTTTAGTACTTTTCTTTGCATTTGAAGATAAATAAGATCATAGTTAGAGGAGTTGTCTATGGATTGAGGAATAAATTTTATGTTTTCACTCGAGTCATTGTAATTGAGTTTTATCCTAAATCATACAACTCCATAGGTATTTTCAGTGTTTAGTAGTGAGAAATCGTGTAAATCGACAAATCAAGATATCACGTGAAAGATCAAGGATATGCAAATTCAAGTTCAATGCATTGGTTCTTAGAAAGTTCTTGAAGACAATACAAAGTGAAGATAGTTCATTTCAAGTTCCTAGGAGTTTCCAAGCTGAAGAACAGTAAAAAAACGGGACGAAAACACAAGATATCACACAGGAGTGGCTGCCTCATACGCATGGTTGTGAGCAAAAATCGCCCGCATCTTGTTTTTCAAGCAGAAACGGTGGAAAAGGACCAATTTTATTTCTTAAACCTTAAATGATCATATGTTATAAATAGAGATATTTGCACTCATTATTTTTTGGACAATCAATATATTCCTAAGGACCTAAGAAACCTCCAAAAGGGCATTAGACCCTCTCAGAGGCCTTAGCGCCCTCCAGAAGGGATCTAAAGCCCAAGGCGCACCCCTCCCAGAGCGCCGCCTTAAGCTAGCTTCTAGAAGCCTCTAGAGCTCGGCCTAAATACATAAATACCCCTATTACTTACTGCCTAAGTAATCAGAAATCAGGCCCATAAAGGGCTATAAATACAACCTTTAAGAGCCTTCTCAAGTCGTGACCAAGACAATACACACCCTAATTACGATTATTGTACTTTTGCAGGTACATTTTTCATTCAGAAAGATAGTGGTTCAAGACAAGGATGAAACATCAGAGTTTCAAGGCAGGATCTCCATCTTCCTCTTGTTCTCTCTAGTGTATGTTTTCTTATTGTTTTGATATGATGTATGTTTCCATAATCAACTAAAACTCTTGATTAGGGTTCAAAGATGAACCCCTTCTTAAGTGTTGGATTCAATTAATAAAGTTTTCATTCAATTGTGTTTTTCTTGTGTTCAATTTTAAATTAGTTCTTGTTTGTTTTTGATGCTTTTTAAAAAGAGATCTCCGTATCGTAATCTTGAAAACTGATCCGTAGATGAAAAGTAGGATTGACATCCCGAATTTTTTTATCTGTGCATGTATGTTCTAATTACTTAATTCATAATTATGTTAATGAAATTCAAGATTGAAATCTAATGTTTTCTACTCTCTTTTTTGGGAAACGCCGTAGTATAACTAGGTTAACTGTGAACATACATTGTCGTACGATGTTTTGGTGGAGTTTTAATCTTAGTTTCAATAAATCATGAGTAGACACCACATAGCTGATTGTTTTCTCAGTTAATTCCAACAAAGACGAAGGGGGATTCAAGGAATCCCTAATCGTCGTTAATAATCTGAATCAAAGACTTAATCTTGCATTGGGCATGACAAAATTAAACCGTGCAACTATATTCAATACTCTTTTAATTTCACTCTTCGAAATAAGTTTTATTAATTGCTAAGTTGAATGACAATCCCTGTGGAGAACGATACTTACTAAGGTAAGGTAATCGGTGAAACTTATGTTAAATCAAGATTGGGTATAGGTAAGTCTAGTTACGTTTTTCTTTAATTGTTTTTAATTTTAAGTATTTATCTTTTGTGTTTATTAGGAGTAGAATTTTTTTAATAGGTAGTTTGTTTTGTTTTATCTTTTAGGTAGTATGTCTTTTTAGATTAGGGTAGTTTTTACTTTCCTAATTTTTAGGCAAGTTTTCTTTTTCTATTTCTTAGGTTAGATTAGTTTTTATATTCCTTGTTTCTATGATAGTTTTTTTTTGTTTCATATTTTTAGGTTAGTTATATATTCTTTTTCATATCTTATTTAGAAATAACAAAAGTATTTTTCTGTTTTATTTTGGGTTAGAATCTAGATTAGATTTAAATTTTGTTTTTAAATTTAATTTTTGATCCATATCTTTTCATCAAAATTGAATATATATATTATTTCTTTTTGGGTCATTTATCTCTACCGCAAACTCTTGTTCAAGAAAATCCTTGCGAGTTATTATATGTGTGGTGCAAGTACAGGCACTTTGTTGTTTGACTCTAACATAGACAAAACTGAAAGAGCGTTGCAAAAACGAATAAGGGAACCAAGAGAAGCGGCAAATGTTCCACTACCAGGTTTAGGTGATTTCTCGTCCGACGAAGAGGCAAAAGTAATGGAACGCATCACACTAGGAGACTATGGAAGACTAGACAACCTTCATGAGGTAGCTCAAGGGTTTCAACTAGGGAACCATGTCTTCTTTGACATAAAAAACTCAGTTCTGACTACTCTGAAAGTGAACCAATACTAAGGTAACGACGATGAAGACTGTGATATTCATCTGACTGATTTTTTAGAAGCTTGCAGCACCACTAAATCCCGACAGGGTCTCTAAGTTAGACAAACGACTTAGGTTGTTTGTTTACTCTCTAAAGTGATGTGCCAAATATTGGTTGAATGGACTTCCAACTGGTAGCATTTCCACTTGGGACCAGTTCAAGACGGCTTTTCTCAACAGTTTTTTCCCAACTATCAAGTACATGGCAAAAAGACGGGAGATTTCCAGTTTTCAATAAGAAGACGGAGAAATCCTCTATGATGCATCAAAAAGGTATAAGTTGCTACTTAAGTAGTGCCCAGGGCACAAATTCTCAGAAATGGAGGTAACATTTATCTTTACTAACGGTCTTAAGACCCAAACTAGAATGATTTTAGATGCTTCCGCATGGGGTGCTATGAAGAACAAAATAGCTCCTAACATTCGAGAACTAATTCACAACATGTCCTTGAACGAGTACAAATCTCAGAGTGATCATAGGAATGTTGTTAAAAACAAGGGAATCCTACATCTTGATGCTCAAGATGCATTACTTGCAGGCCACAAACTTCTTAGCAATAAGTTAGAAGCTATAACTATGAAGTTGGAAGTTCAGGAGGCAGCCAAGCTATCAATAGATGGATTAAGTTGCAACTTTTGTGAGCAAGCTCATGAAAGTGGTGCATGTCTTCCAACTAATTTGGATTACCCGAGGAGCAAGTAAAATAAATGGGAACACTGCTAAAAAAAGGTCATTTTCGGACGGTTTCGGGACGGAATTTACGGACAATTCCCACAGAATTTGGACGGAAATATGTTTTCGGACGGAAATCAAACCGATAGGGCATTGTCCGAAAAAGCCGTGTCGCAAATCATAATTATGTCCCAAATTCCGTCTGAAAAATGTTTCATACAGATTTCGCATGATTTTCACATAAACTCTGAAGTTTAAGTTTGTGGGACATTGGAATAGATTTCGGACGCATTTCAGACCGAATTAAATATAATTTCCTAGAGATTTCGGACAGAATTAAATTTATTTTCCCACGGTTTTCGGACGAAATTACTTTTTATTTCTAACGATTTTCAGACGGTATTGCGTTTAATTTTCTACAACATTCAGCCAAATTTTCCGACGATTTTCGGACGAAATTAAGAAACCTTAAAATATTTACCACGCTTTTCGGGAGAGATTATAAGCTTTATTTTTTTTACAGAATTGCAACAAAATTAATTTATTTTAATGAGTTTGAGATAAATTAAAATTCATATTCAATAATACATACTAGATTCAAATAAAAATAAATAATAATTCAGGAGTAAAAAAATGATCATTGTCTAAAACAAAATTATACAAACTAGATTCATATATGTGCTCAATATTCTAGCTCAATATATCATAAAATAACATGACTAAATTGTTCACTAGTCAATACTCAAACGTAAATAAACAAAAATTTGAGTAATACTTTGTTCAAAAGATGAGGTACTCGAACACAAGACAAACGGATACACACTCAAGTGCACTAGCAGGAACAAGGGCGACAACAACTGCCTTCAAAATGTAAATAGCCAAAAGGTAAAGAGGTTTAGAAAGATAACTCCAACCAAAGGGAAATTCTAAGACAAAGCAAAATACAAGACAACAACAATCAAACACAAACCAGTAGCAACAACCACAAAACATCAGGACAACATAAATCTAGCTAGGCCAAACTCATCAATCAAATCCAAAATTATCAGCATTGTTTCCATTAGAGGCTTCACCAATATCATTTGGTTCATCTTGCATAGGTGTCACACAAGCAAAGTTTGGAGGCAATGACATATTCAACTTTTCAAATAAAGCTGCAAGCATGCTTTCGTTTGACTCAATTCTTTTTTGTTGCTGCTCAGTTTTTGTTTTTGCTCTTGGTTTATACGTTCTTGCTCTTTTGCCTTTTCTTTCCATTTTGAGAGCTCTTGTTCTGTTTTTTTTCCTTAAAGGCATTTGAGCATGAACCAATAGTATACTTCGAAGCATTTGTTCCTATAGAACCTAAACCGTATAATTTTCCTTTTTTATCTTTGGGAGCTACTTCCTTCCAAATAGTCAAGTCATCTGGCCTATTGTCAGAATAGCAAATACAAACATTTATTCACGGTGAGTCTGTGCATGTTCCACGAAATATAAAAGAATCTAGTGGAACTTTCACTACGCAACAAAGAAACCCTTATTCAAACACTTATAACTCTGGCTGGGCACAACATCCAAACTTCTCGTGGAGAGGAAACATCTCTCTTAATCCTCCTCAAACAACCAACCCACAGCCGCCCAAGAAAGTCTAGAAGAGATGCTAGCTTATTACATGCAAACAACACAAAATCAAATCGAAACACTCTATATGAATCATATAGAAGCACAATAAAACAAAGAAACTTCAATCAAAAACCTTGATACACAGATTGGGCTAATCAAAAACCTTGATACACAGATTGGGCTAATCAAAAACTTTGATACACAGATTGGGCTAATTTGTACATAACTTGCAAATAGGTCTAAAGTAGCATTGAAGGACAACCAGAAATTATAGAAGAAGGTCATCAGGTAATGCTTTGAAATCCTAACATGAACTTTTCTTCTATCAAATCTCAAGAGGAAGAATGGTGTGGACCATTCACGGTGCAATCCATCACTTACGGTAGGCATATTGTGATTTAGAATCCAGATGTTGGATTTATGGAAACTCAAAAATCCGAACTCCGAGTAATGGAAGAAACTGATAAGCAAAAAGAAGATACAATTACTCGGGGTAAATCAACCTATTTCAAGTCCACCAATTATGTTTTGATATTCATTTTGTTATTAGAATAATAGGGGTAGTTTAGAACACATGGTCATAGAGGCTGCAATGTCAAGTCTTGAACAATTGTCCTAAAAGCTTAATTTGTTCGATAAAGAGATCCGAGTGATTTTGATATTATTTCTGTAACAATGCACAAGCTCACTATACCTTGTGCTGAAATTTTACCTTATAATTTGATAAGAGGCTGTAAGGACTGACACCTAACTAGTGACCACTTGTTGCCTAATTTATGTGTTAGTTTGCCCTTCTCGTTGCAACAATGTTATGCCATCATTGTCTCCCTTTTAATTTCTTTGGCCGTAGCCGGAGGATTCTTGGCTCTTTTCTCTGCTTTGGGCACAGCAATATATATTGGAACATTTTTAGTAGCAATATTTGTTATTACCACAGTTATGTGAAATCTACATTTACCTTTCTATCTTCTGTCAAGTCCACAACAGCAATCGGATCATTTTTAATGAAAACATCGATAATACGATCGTTATTGTAATCTCTAAAAAGATAAATTGAAGCCTCATTTGTGTCGACATCTCAGGTTTTTTTATCAATCAAGAAATGAAGTTTGTAAGGAGCAACAACTAATCTAGTGATAATGAATATCATGAAACTAACCTGGTGAGCAAAAGGGAAGATCCTGTATGTCTCACTGTGGCACAAAAAAATGTCAAGGAAAACACAGTATTAACAAAGTAGCCATTTAGGAAGAAATTCTTGATAATGCTTTAGAATTTAATACATGCATCACACTATTTATTAGCCATTTAGATTTAACCAATCAAGTGATTGAACTCAAATGCTTAATGAGTTTAAATTAAAGATGAATTGTTCGGGATAACCCGAGGTCAAATTTTTACTCGAACAATTTTGGGTCAGACTTTACTTATCTCTTGTCGAACTCTAGATTACAAGGGGCCATTTCTTCGGAAATTGGAGGGTTCAAGCCAAAAAAATTATGCAATTTAATGCAAAGTTCATTAAATCAAAAGTCTTTCAGCAAAAGAAGAAATGAACACACTTCAATACTAGGAATAAAATGAAAAATGCCTACTATCAAATGACAAAGATAAAAGTCCAAATAAGATACACTAGAGCGATACTTTATAGTCAAGATAAGCTATGGATTACGAACAGAGACACAAAAAGTGACACGTGCACACTTAATAATTTGAGAAAATTAATATAATTCAATGTAAGCATATGTGTGAGTGTTGTGTCGTTGTTGAACATTAATTTGACGAAGCTATTAAAGGTTTGCATATGTATCAGTGTCATGGTATTCTGAGATCTCATTATTTTTTTTCATACCAACTGAGCTAAGCTCACGAGACTAAAAATGAATCCACGTTAAGTTTATCGATAAAAAAACCGGAATTAAATTGGATAGGTATGTTAGTTAGTTTCAAATAGAATCGTTGTTTCTTGGCACCAGGAAAAATTATATATAAAATTTTGTTTTGTTAATGTCAGGTATCTAATTAATTTATTTGGTAGACTAAAAATTTGGCCGCAATTATTTTGCTAAGAAAACACTAAATTTTCCTTATATAATAACTCTATTTTTTTACATAAGCTCATGTTGTAAATTAATAGTCGTTATTTACAACAAAAAAAAAAAACTGAAGAATTTCAAATACTTATGATTTTAAAGTATAATATATGAAATTATTTGCAAAATTAGCGTGGATTCATTTACAAAATTAATATACGCGATATAATATCCGCAATTATTTACAAAATTAATAGGATTAAAGTTGGCAATAATATATATGAGATTCCTTATGGAGTATCTTTTTCCTTCATTGTGTGTACTCACAATCCCTTTTTCCTTGGCACGGGTGAAAAAAATTATGATGCAATATCTTAGTCTTAATTTTAGAAATCTCATTAATTTGTTAATGGGATTACAACATGAATCCACATTAAATTTATTAAGAAAATACCAGTATTAGTTTATACGGTAACTATTTTCCTGCCTCAATGTGTTCCCTGATACTGTTATTTAATAGTTTTGGTATTACCGACATTGAATGCATTACTACAAAAGAAACTATACCAGTCCTTCCACTCGTACATAAATCCGAAAAGTGCTTTTTTTAATAAACTAAAAACTAATTTATATTTAATTTATTGAGAGAATACCGGATTTCCCTTATATGTTAAGTGTATTCTCTATATAAACCTATTGGTGTGCCATTGTCCGATGCACTGTTCTAGCTTTATAGCTTTTTTCTTTCAGTTATCAAATATGGCTAGCTTCTATGTTACCATATCCACCGTCTCCATCCACAACAACTTCCTAATCCTTGTGGTTAGGGTTGTCCGGCTTTGGTATGACGTTGATGTGATTAGATATAGCCACTCCCAGTCAATAGAAATAGTTTTAATGGACTCTTACGTAAGATTTTTAAAACTACAAGATGTCCAAACTACAAGATTTTTAATGGACATTTTGTAGTTTTAAAAATCTTACCATTAAAACCATTTCTATCGACTGAGAGTCGCTATCTCTAACTACATCAGCATCATACCAAAGTCGGACAACCCTAACCACGAGGATTAGGGAGTTGTCATGGATGGAGACGGTGGATAAGGTATCATAGAAGCTATCCATATTTGACAACTGAAAGAAGAAAAAAAAACTATAAAACTATAAAGCCAGAACAGTGCATCGGACAATGGCACACCAATAGGTTTATATAGAAAATAGACTTAACATATAAGGGAAATTCGGTATTTTCTCAATAAATGAACTGGTATAGTTTCTTTTATAGTAATGCATTCAATGGCAACAGTGTCAGAACACATGGAGGTAGGAGCTACCGTATAAATTAATACCGGTATTTTCTTAATAAATTTAATGTGGATTCATGTTGTAATCCATTAACAAATTAAAGAGATTTCTGAAATTAAGACTAAGATATTCCATCATAATTTTTTTCACCCATGTCAAGGAAAAAGGGATTGTGAGTACAAACAATGAAGGAAAAAGATACTCCATAAGGAAACTCATATATATTATTGTCAAATACTTTAATCCTATTAATTTTGTAAATAATTGCGGATATTATAATTGCGTATATTAATTTTGTAAATGAATCCACGTTAGTTTTGTAAATAATTTCATATATTATACTTTAAACTCATAAGTATTTGGAATTCTTCGGTTTTTTTTTGTAAATAACCACTATTAATTTACATCATGAGCTTATGTAAAAAATAGAGTTTTTATATAAGGAAATTTTGGTGTTTTCTTAACAAAATAATTGCGGTCTAATTTTTAGTCAACTAAATAAATTAATTGGAGACACCTGACATTAACAAAACAAAATTTTATATATAATTTTTTCCCATGCCAAGAAACAATAGTTCAATTTGAAACTAACTAAAACACTTATCCAATTTAATTCCGATTTTTTATCGATAAACTTGACGTGGATTCATTTTTAGTCTAATTAACAAATTAATGAGATCTCTGAATACCACGACACTAATACATATGCTTACATTGAATTATATTAACAAATTAATTCAATGAAGCTACTAAAGGTATGCATAACTAAATACCCCGGCTTTTTCTAAGCGGTGAAATGATAATGACACTATGAATTTGTTGAAGCGCTGAACTATAGTTTTTATTTAAATCAAAACAGTCGATAGAAATATAATCAAAGACAGACACATTCATCTCCTCTTCATCCACCTTGAAGAATTCTTGTATGGTAACCTCATCACGACACAATCCAATTTTTTTTCATATTAAAAGTTAAAATTTGAGGAGCATTGACATCAAAATATATTTTAAAAGGGTAAATGAAAAACTGAAAGCATTAAAAATCTAACTTGGGATTGTGAAAGGGTCCCACCTTGTTGGCATAAAACGGTACAAAATCACCTTCTTTGTAACGATGATCTGATGCATCAGATGTAACAGGCCGTGTTATGCATAAACAAAACAGCCTAAAATATCATGAAGGAAAGAGTTAGATAAATTAGTGCAAAAAGAATGTACATGTTTTACCAACCTTTGTAGTACAAACTTGATCTGCAAAAAGAATGTACATAACTATGAAAGGACACATATATATATGAATATATGAGAAAGACAACTATGACAGTAGCATACCATGGTGCTATAGTCTCAGCAGGAATCGCATAACTCGCTTCTGCAACCCTAAACCCTAATACGCACAAACTCTTTTGTTTTCTTTCTCTCACTCATTTGCGGCTGTAACACTCATCACTTTCTATTATATATAAGCTCAACCAAAATTAGCGCCGACAAGTGGATGGTGTAAGGACGAGCCCAACTGTTCTAACCAGTTGGTTGAGTTTGCTCAATAAACCTCTCAAATTACTTAATCAATCGGGTCGTAACTTATGATAAAAAAATTCAGAAATTATGAGTAATTTTGAGGGGTCTATTAAACAATCATCTATTCTTTTTTTTTTATCATTTTGATATCATTTAAAACTTACGTTATTGCTTAACCAGAGAAAAAAACTCATGTCATTGTAATTTTATTTATTTCACACTGTATTAATAATTTTTAATCTTAATAAATATGGAATCCTAATGTATTATGAAAACAAAGAGATTAATTTATACTTTTTTTTACACATTCATCAAATCAAATCATATCACATGCCAAGTATATATTTTTAGAGATATTCTAAGAACTAGCCTAAAATGTGGCGTCATTTAATAGTAATACACACGTGCTTCGCATAACACTGCAGTAATCATATAAAAAGTAATTAACCCTCTAGTCATTATTATAAGCAAAAATCAACATTTTAGATTCATTCGATTAATGATGTATATGGTCTTTATTATAGACCACATAAATCATTTAATAAATGAATATAAAATATTGAGTTTTGCTTATAATAGTGACCGGAGGGCATACATTGTTAATATAATCATGTTTAAAGATATTAATTGAAAATTATCAACATTAATATAATGTTTCTATTGAATATATTTTTCATATATTTAGAAAAATATGTTAAATATTTGAACCACGTATGTTGTGGATTTTATTTTCTTATGTACGCGAAAACAAATATATATATATATATACATATATATATATGAGAAAGTCAATAATTTTATTTTTTTTAAAACTCATGATTATTTTCAAAATATCAAAATGAATGTAATATTTCTATTGAACAATTTTTTATTTTATATGTAAAACATTGTTGAATGTTTGCATCGCATTCGTTGCAGATTTTATTCGTTTTATCTCCGTAAACAAATTTTTATGTAAATATATGAGAAAATTGATATAATAAAATTGTGGAAACTCATTAATATTGTCAAAATATAAACATTAATATAATGTTTCTATTGAATAACTTTTTATTTTAATTGTAATACAATGTTCAATGTTTGCACCGCACCCGTTGCAGATTTTATATGCTTATACATGCATAAATAAGTTTTGATGTACATATATGAGAAAATCGATATGATAAATTTTTGGAAACTCAACTATTTTCAAAATATCAACATCAATTTTTTGAGGTAAAAATATCAACATCAATGTAGTGTTTCTATTAAATAACTTTTTTAATATTTAAAACACTGTTAAATATTTGCGCCGCACTTGTTGATGATTTTTTTTTTGACAAAAACTCGTTGAGGATTTTTATTGCTTATATATGCATAAGATTTGGAAAACTCATGAGCATTTTTAAAATATCAACATCATTTTATTGTTTCTCCAAAATACCATTAAATATTTACACCACATTCATTGTGGAATTTATGTGCTTATATCTGCAAAATCAAATTTTATGTATAACGATATGAGAAAGATTTTTTTTTTGACAAAACGATATGATAAAGTTTATATGCATCAATTTTGAAAACTAATGATTATTTTAAAAATATTAATGTTAATGTAGTGTTTTTATTAAAAAAAATTTATATGCAAATTAGTAAGATTAAGAGATTAAAAGAGGGTATTTGATCGCTGGGACAAACCCTCGATGAACTTCGCTTAGTTTTCTCCATCATCCTTCCCTCTCCCTTGTTATCCTTCTTCAATTCTGTCACAGATTGTTGATAGTTGTCCTTTGTTATCTCCCTTCTAAGGGTTGTCTTGCACCTCCTGATGATATCTTTCCTAGTTTCCTTTTCTGCTACAGTTTCTCACATCCCATTTTTGTTATCCTTTCGTCCCCTTCCATTCCTTTTCAATCATGTTTCAATCCAAAGAAAAGGGTGCCCTCTCCAACACCTCAAACACTGGTTCACAGATGGAGTCTTCTCCTGGTAATCTCCCTTTTAAGATTTAGAAATGAGCCATCTCTACTCCTACTCCACTACTAGAAACTCTCGATTTTCCTGCGGAATTTTGTGCGGAAAATAATCCGCAGGAATACCTGAGGATTTTGCTGCGGCTTACATAACTCATGCGAAATTTCCTGCGAATTCGAACGCCGCTGATAAAGCCGCAGGTAACGTTTATTTAGCTGAGGATTTTCCTGCGAAATATTGACGAATATTATTTCAACGCTTCCTTAGGAAATTCCGCAGGTATTGTTGCGGATTTTACTGCGGTTTTTTATATGGCTTTTCCTGCGGATTTTTCTGCGGTTTGATTATTTTGTTTTTTTTCCTTATTTTTATTGAATTTTGAATTTCTTAATTTTAGATATCAAATGTGGACTCTATAATTTTAGATTTAAGTCCAGATCAACACATATTCAAATAAAATGTCAAATTGTTAATGTCGATTGTAATTAGTATCATTTTTGTTCATATTCAATGTTAAAATATTTTAACCCACTTGGGTTGGCTTAGTGGTATAGGTTTGGGATCTGGGAGTGTGTTCCTCCCCAAGGTCTCAGGTTCAACTCTCTGTATTGCCAATTTGAGGGGGTTAGTTTAACTTCTTAAAAAAAATGTTAAAATATTTTGATTCTTTTAAAGAAAATATGTTAAAATATTTTGATAAATAACATAACATTAGACCACAAATATTAACAAAAAGACTTAAAAATTGTATGTGAAATAGAATACCATCATATTTATTGTGTATGTGCAATGTAAATTTAATTAACACTACCAAAAAAAATTGAAATTTAAATAAAATAAGAGTTTTTATTGGTAAAATTTTTTAGAGTGTTTTTATAAAATTAAAATATTTTATAAAAAATAAAATTGAGTGTTTTTGTTATACTCTTATTGCCCTTCGTCGTTCTCAGAAACCGATCGCAACTCAGAAACTCTCACTCGTCCTTCTCTTCCTTCTCAATCTGCGATTCTCCTTCACGATTCTCCACTGTTGAAGTTGTTTTACGATTCTTGATTTTCTTCTATTGTTGGAGCCGTTTATCCGTTTGATTTGATGGCTCGATTGTGAAGGTAACAAACTCAATTTTCCCTTTTTGTGATAAATCTGAATTTATGGTTAATTTTCACATTTTTGTGATAGGTCTGAGTTTATAGATCCTCGAGGTGAAATTTTACCCTGAATTGAACCATTCTGGCGCCTCATCTTTCCATCAATTTCATTCTTAGATGCTAGATCGATTGAATTTTAGAGCAAAATTAGAAAATTGTAACAATTCCTGATCAATTTAAATCTTATTCTATCTTTCTCCATCATTAATTTCAGGTATAATTGTTACTGTTTGTTATATGTTTCTGATATATAGACCAAGTTGGTGAGAATTTATACAAAACATGGGTGTTTCGAGAATGGATGTAAAGTGTTTGATGAAATGCATGTGAGGAATTTGTTATTTGTTTCAGCAATTAATCTAGCTTACTTGTTCATGCTAATTATATTTTATGTTATAATGTTTTTTGAACAATCTATGTGGTTGATTTAGTCTATATTATAATGAAACTATGCATAGGTGAAGGCAAGGTATGGGAGCCATACTCTTAGGAAGCATCTCCCACAACACAACCTAATCTCTATATTCAGCTAGTTTTTACTTCAAAATTC
>Ga0228710_1006766_pt1 | contig 17242 bp, 17 predicted proteins | sample MedpolnodulmetaG_FD_177995 | JGI IMG/M metagenome (GOLD analysis project Ga0228710, IMG submission 177995) | Root nodule microbial communities from Medicago polymorpha collected in Santa Monica, California, United States - pink nodules | ecosystem: Host-associated > Plants > Roots > Nodule... | reverse complement strand
TTTGTTTTTATAATTTTTTTTTTTTTAAAAAAAAAAAAAAAAATTATATATATATATATATATATATATATATATATATATATATATATATATATATATGTCGTTTGTTTTCTTTATCATTTAAAAAGTGTAACAAACTATATGAGTATATTTCTACTTACTTGTTCATTATCCCAAGCATACTCTTAAACAACTTTTTCTATAATAAAGATTGTTGTTGGTGTTATTAAAAAAAAGAAGTTAGATTATATTTTTGTGATATATTGTTGGTTTCGTTGAAATACATAATCATGGTTAGTTTGATTTGTTATAACTAACAAACATTTATATTTTTTGTTTTAATCAAAATCAAAATAAAAAAACACTGTTCATAATTTTCAAACGTTAATGCAATAAAAAGAGCAGAAAGACGGGCACGTGAGTGCCAATCTTTTCGCTAGTACATCATAATTTTTTTTAACTCATTGTTGTGTTTTTATTAGCTCTTCATCTTGTTTTTTTTATTTCGCTTTTCACTGCCAACTAAATGTTTTTTTAGACAACATCTGAAAATAAATCAAATACTTTATAGACACCAAAACAAAATAAAATACCGTAGAAGTAGAGAACAATAGCACATGCGAAGTAGACTGAAATTTTAGCACCTGAAAACATCGTATGTCAAATGCAGCTATTGATAAAAAGAACAACAAAACAAAAAAGTTGATGCGTCTCACATCGGTTTTTTTTCACGTAGTGATCTGACATCGGTTTCATAATGATGAATGTATTTCGCATGATCTTGCATTATTAAATTCAATTATGCAATCCTTTCAATCAATTCAAGATTGACATTACTATATTGATATAATTTATTTATTTATTTTGGTCCCCGTGAGCTTAACTCAGTTGGTAAGGACAATGCATAATATATGCAAGGTCCGGGGTTCGAATCCCGGCCACCACAAATTTTTTTTTGTTTTTTATTTTTTTGGAATCTTTGAAAGACAAGGTTAACATTAAATTCTCTAATAGACCTATTTTCAACTAAAATAGAATTTGTTTTGTTATGAAAATTATCCCAATTTCTTGGATAATAAATATCATCGATATTTTTAATACTAGTGAGACACATTATTAGGAACAAAGGGAAAAAAAATTACCACCAATTTTCCGATAGTAAATTTTTTAACATATTATTAAGAACAACCAAATTTTTTTTTATGAGGGTGTATATTGAAATATGTGTGCAACATGGGGTATATATAGGAAAACGTGCCAAAAAGATAAAAAAACATTCACAAATTTCAGTCCAGCCCTTCATCATGTCAATGTTTGGGGCATTTTTAGACAATTTTGCTATATATCCCCAAAAAACCAAATATATACACCTCCTACCTTAATTTTTTTTGTACCCCCTACCGACATGGGCCCTAGGTCGTCGCACTCCCGGCCTATGCCCAAGAGCCGGCCCTGTTCTTCTCTAAAAAATGGCTCAACTGGCTATGCAACTAATGATTTTGACCCTTGTTCTGATTACTATGGTATTGCCTATCTAACCAGAGCTCCAAAAGGCTCTTCATGCAAAACCTACGAATTGGACATATTACACGTAATATTCTATAATCACGTTTAAGAAATGGCATAATATTACTATTTGTTTTGACACTTATATACATCTATTTTTCTATGCTAACCAAGAGTGTGTTATTTTTTTAAAACTAGTTACAAACCCGTGCTTCGCACAAGTTGAATAACTTACTTTTCAAAAATTTAGCTCTGAAGGAAAAATGTGCAAATTATGAAAAATTGCTGGCCTTCATAAATGTGAAAATCAAAGCCGCATAAACCAAAATTTTTAATTTAGATAAATTTCCCTACTTTATGATCCCCTTCAAAGAAATAACAACTACATATTCAATTCTCTCTCTCAAAAAATATATGCTTCATGCAGAAATAGTGCATCATGTTGTGTCTTATTTTACTATATGCACCGCCAACATTTTAGTGTGGTGATTCAAGTGATAGAGCTACCGGTTTGTGCCAACAACAATTGAAAAAACTCCAACTAGCAAAATAAAAACTAAGAGATCATTTGAAAGCGTGGACTTTGAGGCAACCATTAGTGTTGATTTGATATTATACTTGGGTTTCTTGCTCATATTTGTTTGTATCCTTATATATGTCAATACATATTACAAAACTTTATTTTTGTGTGGTTATTATTTTACAAAGATTATTATTATATGCTCGAAGCTCTAGCTATTATTCTCAACACTATCTCTAGGTTTCTATGAGTAAAGTAACTCGGGAGCTGTCATGGGAAGAAATCAAGTGTTGTTGAGTACACCTTTAGGTGGCAGTATCCTGATCTGAATATTGTTAAGCACACATTTATATCTTAATATATTTTCCCCCTTTAGTAGTAGTTTTAAGATGAATTTTGTTCACCCGGAGAGTCTTCTTCTAACAGAAGGATCTCAAAGAATAGTTTGTTACTGCACACATCTTTTTTGAAATACTACTATAGACACATGCTATTATTTTGATTGTATTTTGTTTTAGTTAGTTAGTTGGTCTGCAAATTATTGTTTTTAGTTTCAATGCTATTTATGGTTGATCACAATTGAATATTGAAAATGTTACCGATTAAAATCCAAAAAGAATGCATACATTTTTTTATTAGAATTTTTTTACCATTTCAATACATGGTTCTGGCATGTAATGTTGTCTGAATTGCTATTGGTGGATTAAGTAGCCAAGTTAGATATATTTTTAAAAGACATGAAGTTTCTTTCAAAATTTGGTATGCCATAGAATTCTTTAGTTCCTCGATGTCAGAAATCTAATTGTAGTCTATTTGCAACTCTTGCAGCCGGTTCTCTTAGCATCTTTCGAACAAAATTCGCAAAAGAGAAGAAAAAATGAGTCGAGGTGGTGTAGCCTGAGATAAGTGAAAGAAGAAAGGTGCAACAATCACCATCATGAACATTGTTTCTCTTGGAAAGGTTCTTTAGAGGTCGATGGTAAGGTTGGTGATCTTGGTGATTCTGTTCCCATTACCTATGACATGTCCAATATCACTGTTAACTTTGAGAGTAACTTCTCCAAGTGATATTTGAAATGTTTGACAAAGAAGTACTTGAAGAAACATTGCCTCAAACAAAGATAAAAGTATTTGTGAGCTCAATTAGGCACTTCATCTTTTCCTAGATCCAACTTTCCTTTTGAAAAATATTTATTGAGATATGATGTGTTGTTTAACCTTGCATTTTAACAGTTTTCTTAAAGGTTTTCCTCATTTTGTTCAAGAGTGACAATATTCAATTGGTGTGTTTTGGTTGCTTCATGCTGGTATAATATTCAATCCGACAAGCTTTAAGAAATAGTCATGACACCTATTTTTAAGACCAACAAAGAATGACTTTGAATGAAGCAAGAGAATTTTAATTGTCTAATGGGTGATCACATCCCGTATGTTATTGTCTAAAGCTTGAAATATATTTTTTTGAAAATTTCTTAACATTATTATTCAAAAAATTAATCTTAAATGTCTTATTTATAGAGTTACTTCAAGAGAAGTGTTGCAGACCTTGATAATCTATGAAGCCGGTGGAAATATTAATGTTATTCGTACGTTTTTTCAAATATATTAATGTATATCATGTTAATTATGGTTAAGGTGACGACTACATTCCTTATCATACCACTTATTTAGCATCAAATTTTTTCTATAATATATTATACTAATAGACATTAAAACCCTAATTTTTACTTCTGAAAAAATTATGAAAAAGCACATCCAAAGAGATCGAACTAGGTATAACTTGGTGACATCTCTATGTACTACCGTTGCACCACTAATGTTTATGATGTTTAATTGTTTGCTTTTCATGTCTAATTATTTGCTTTCCATGCATATATCCAATGAAAGTGAGTCTTTACGGTACCGCTTCCCAGTTTCTACATCTAAGCCAATATTTTTTGGAATAACTATTAAGCTACTTAACATGCAGTTTATTTATACCAATATGTAGTTTATTCATGCCAATATGTAAATAATTGTTCCTTATATGGTTAATTTTTCCATGTAAAACTTATAACCACTAACACATAAATACCCTGTCACCTTAGGCACTAATTTGTGATTCTTTTACTGTTTTTTGGTGTTTATTTTATGTGTTTATTTGGTGTTTTTTTGTGTGCTATTTCTCTCTCTTTGGGTTGAGAAATAAATCTATTATCATCCTATCCTATCCTATATCCTATCATATCATCATATCATATCATATCATATCATATCATCAAATATATTATAATCTTATTAAGTCCTCTCATATCCCTTCTTTAAAATCCTAATTTTTCCCCTCCTAAACCAAATTAGTGGGTCCTTGATTATGCAATTATCTCATAACAATAAAATTCCACTTTATAATTTATACGCATTGTTTGTCTCAAAAATATTATATGCATTGATTTGGCCAGACTTTGTTTTCCCATGAATAATCCACTTTCAATTGCGTTTAACAGCTCCATTTTCATTGTATTGTGCCTCAATAAATGCCTAAAAACAAGAAACAATCCACTAACTCAATGAAATGAATGAACTGGAAGTTCTTCTTCCACCTCCCTACCGCCCACTAATGTTTCAATTGGTCTCTCTCTCATTTTCTTTCACAATAATTCAATTTCTGTGAATTTTGTTCTCTTTTCTCTCCATTTTTCTTCCACCTCTTTCTCATCTTTCTATCTCCATTTTCTTTTTTGTTAAGGTAATTGATCATAACTATTATGACAAGTAGGAAACTTAAATTGTTAATTAAAGGTGGACAAATGACAGTGAAATTATCAAACAATTCATGTCACGGGTCCACTTCAATTGTTTGATAACAATTTGTAGGTAGAAATTAACAACTTAAGTTTTTTTTAAAGGTTATATTAAGAAAATAACATATAAGAGATTCTTCCTCTCATAAATATATAAGAGGTTCTCAAAAGAAATACTCAATTGTAGAGTCACGAATCCACCTCAATTGTTTGATAATCTCAATTGTTTAGTAAAGACTCACGCTATAAATAAAATAAACGAATACATTTTTTTATAGAACTCACCCGTGCGTCGCACGGGTGTGCAATCTAGTTTTTTTAAAAAATGTCCAAAAAAATTAAAATGTTTGATCAATTTCGTCCCTAAATAGATGGCATTGAGTTGTCTATCCCCGTTAGCGCTTAACACATCATCAATGTTAACAGTGAGACTTGACGAAGGGACGAAATTGATCAACATTTGTAAAATTATGAGACGTTTTAGCTATTTCAAACAATTTAAGGATAAAATTGATCGATGTGTGCAAATTGAGGGACGAAAAATCCTATTCACTCCAAATTTTGTGATGTATTCGAATTTTGAAGATGTAGTTGTTTCTCCTTTGTTTAGAGTGCTTAGACCTATTTGATTGCATCAAAGATTTGTTGTTTGTATGGAGATTTGAAATTCTACCGCACTTGTTTTAATATGTTCTGCAAGATGTTTGAACATTTATAATGTTTTGTTCAATGTTCCAACATCACGAATTAAACAGAAATAAAAACAAGAAGGTAAATGACAGGAAAGTAAAGAACACAAAGAGTTTGTTGACCTAGTTCGGTGACAAACACACCTACTCTGGGGCTACCAAGCCAGGAAGGAAATCCACTAGTGTAGTCCTTATTCTATAGCTCTCAGCAAACTCCTTGTTTACACTAAAGACCTAGGACTTACCCGTCTAGACTTCAATCTAGGAACTCCTAGATCTGAGATCCCATCTCACTATCCTATGGTCAGTCACAACCCCTGTGACCTAACAGACCTCAAACAACAAACACAAAAATGAAGTTACCTTCAAACAAATAACTACGACCTTACTTAACAGCTTTGGTGTAGCACACAAGAGTTTACAACTCTACACATAGTCCTAAGCTTGCATCACAAACGATACAAGAAAGGCTCACAATAATAGGTACTAAACCTGCATTAACATGATACAAGAATAGAACACATGAAGACTCAAAACCCTAAAAGCTAAACTTTTTAGAGTGATGGCTTGAACTATTAGGTCTTGTTGTCTTCCTTTTATACTGAAGCAGCTCGGGTCAGATATCCTTGTTGGGTTTCAGAACAACTTCAAATATTTCCTAAAATATAATCACAACTTTAGAAATATTTCACAATTGATTCTTTAAAGATATACGTGTTGCTTGGTCAATAAGATAATGAAATATTGTTCCCTTAAATAATAAAGGCGCGCGTACAAACAAGCAAGATACATGGCACACTGAACCGTGCCAGGATGTTGGAACATTGTATCCACCATCTTACAGACATGCCTGAATCATGTTGGAACATTAGTTCCAACTACACATACATGGATATTTGTTTTAGCAACAATGCAGCCAATACAAATACCCAACAAGATTACTAAATAATCACCTTCCAACCGAAACAAATTTAATTCATAGAAGGGTGCATATTGTAGCATCCCCTTTATGTGTAGGATGTGAGTGAAAGATCCAAACATATCTGTTGTTTTTTCCTGTTGTGTTGCTGCTAAATTACGACAGGGCATACAATCTTGGTCAGGAATTAGTTGTGAATTGACAATGATAACTTTTGTCATGTGGTGCAATTTATAGGTTTAGTGTCTCATGGAAAACAAGTAAAATAAGGTCTTCATTCAATTTTGTTAGTTGGCATGTGGTCGATCATCTAGAAGCAACGTAACCATTTGATTTTCGGGAAACAAGAACGTCTTTCAAGATCACCTGTTGACATGGTTAAATTATTGATGTGGTTGTGGATTAAGTCTAACTTAAGGGCTTTTCATGTGATTACTATTAGTAGAGCATTCAACCACTTAAATGTTTTAGATTCGTTTTTATCAGCTATTTAACTATCATTTTATTTTTGGTTTGTCATTTTTTATATAACCTTTGAGTTTTGTATCTCTTCAATCTTAGCACTACTTGTGTTTTGACTACGTTGTTTAATATATTATCCGTTTGTCTTTAAAAAAACAATATATTGCAATGAAAATAGATAATTATTAAGAATATAAATTCTTTTGAACTTTATTTAAGACAATTAAATATTATACATTAAGAGTTTAATTAGCATTGACTGCAATTTTCTGTCCAAGGTTGCAGTGACCAGGAAAACCACATAAGACGTAGTTTCCTCCCTTAGCAAGTGTAATTCTATCTGCTCCAGAGGTATAAACTTTAGATCCTTTTGGAGCCACACATGAATCATAGCCAGACTTGTTCACTACCACCACGTTGTGGCTTGTAGGGGAGTAATTGAATACTGCATGCGAGAAACAATTAAAATTAAAACATGGCTTAGATAAATTATTCAAGCGTCAGTTTAATACCATGGATGAACCCTTTACTATTTTTACTAAAATATTTTTTTTCCCAAAAAGTTAAAAAGATGTGATAAACAAATGATAATTGTATGATCCTTACCGAGTGTGTCACCTGCCTTGAAAGTTTTTCCTGCAGGCCAATTTTGAACACCAAAGGACCAACCTTTTCCATCACCAACAATGTACTCAGCTGCAAAACTCATGTTAGAATGAAATACCAACATACATAATAATACTTGTGCTACTGACTCTTCCCTGATCCATGATAAACTTTTAGTGATTGAGCTAACTAGCACTGGTTAATTAATTTTGGATGCTCACAATAGAGAACTGAGAGATGGTTTTATAGACAAGGGTACTGTTTAAATTTAAATATATTATATTTTGAATTTTTGTTTTTTTAATATATTATATTATGACTTTTTTGTTTCTTTCTTTTGTCAAGTTATATGACTGTTTGACATAATTATTTGACTTTTGACTTTTTTTTTTAAGAAGAAGATTTGACTCTTAACTTTAATATACTTCATCCGTTTTACAATAAGGAAGTCTTTTATTTATTTCACACATATTAAGAAAAATGTATAAATGAAAAAGAAAGAAAAATAATTTTGTGTGTCTTATCAAATATTGGCGCATTATATTCTCCATTATCATAAAAGTAAAGTAAGTATAATATATTGAATTGGGAGTGATAAAAGTGGTATTAATTTTTGACAAAAAATGGTATTAATTAGAGTTATAATTGAAGAAAAAAACTAATATTACATTGAAAAATGAAATTGGTGAATTATTTTAAAACCTTTTTTTACAAATGACTCAATTATTTTGGGACGGAGAGAGTATTATAATAAAGTAAAGAACTTGGTATTTAGCTATGAAAAAATGCATATATGGCCACTATTTATTGTTTTATTTTTATTAATATTTTAATATCGATATATTGAAATGAAATATTGATATATATTATTTAAGGATTACTTTTCGAAGTCTCCGATGGATATTACTATTTAATTTCAACAATAATAGATTTTCTATGTCATGCTCATTATGACTTCTAAGCCAGAGATAAGTTCCAATGATATTCCAATTGTCAATGAGTATCTAAATGTCTTTCCGTCTGATGTACCTAGTTTACCCTCAGAAAGAGAAGTTGAATTATCTATTGATCTTATTCTAGGAGCGGAGTTTGTGTCAGTGGCACCGTATAGAATGTCCCCTTCAGAACTCAAAGAGTTGAAAGTCTCAACTAGAAGAGCTTATCCTGAAGCACTTTATCAGACCTAGTGTATCTCCTTGGGGTGCACTAATATTGTTAGTTAAGATAATATGCATTGACTACCGTCAATTGAATAAGGTGACGATTAAGAATAAGTGTCCTCTCCTGAGAATTGATGACTTACTAGGTCAATTAAGGGAGCAACAATGTTCTCTAAAATTGATCTTAGATCAGGTTATCATCAGATTCGTATCAAATCATCAGATGTGTCCAAGACGGCTTTCAGGACGCTTTATTGACACTATGCATTTTTGTTTATGCCTTTCGGTGTGACCATTGCTCTAGATGTGTTTATGGATTATATGAACAGGATCTTTCAGCCATATTTGGATCAATTTGTTGTTATATTCATTGATGTCATCTTGATATATTCCAAGAGTCCTCACGAGCATGCTCAACACTTGAGGATAGTTTTGAGTATACTCCGAGAGAAGCAGTTGTATGCCAAATTCAGTAAGTGTGAATTTTGGTTGTCAGAAGTTAAGTTTTTGGGATATGTTATTTCTCAAGGAGGAGTGGCAGTTGATCAATCGAAAGTTGAAGCTGTTCAAAATTGGACGAGACCTAGAAACGTTTCAGAAGTTATAAGTTTCTTGAGATTAACATCTTATTATCAGAGGTTTATCATTAAGTTTTCCCAAATTGATTTACCTTTGACAAGTCTTACTAGTCATTAAGTTTTCCCAAATTGATTTACCTTTGACACGTCTTACTAGGAAGGATGTGCCTTTTATTTGGTATGAAGAATGTGAGAAGAGTTCTAGGACATTAAAGAAGAAGTTGACCAAAGCACTAGTGTTAGCTATACCAGATCCCGACAAGAGATACATCATTTTCTGTGATACATCGTCTAAGGGTCATGGCAGTGTACTCATGCAAGGCAAAAATGTAATAGCCTATGCCTCTAGACAACATAAGACTCATGACGAGAATTACCCCACTCATGATCTCATTGGCAGCCATAGTCTTTGCATTGAAGGTGTGAAGACATCACTTATATGGTGTGCAGTTTGACTTGTTTAGTGATCATAAGAGTTTGAAGTATTTATTTGATCAACGGGAACTGAACATGAGGAAAGGAGATGGATGGAGTATTTGAAGAACTTTCACTTTGATTTAATGTATCATCTAGAGAAGACGAATGTAGTAATTGATTCTTTGAGTCAAAAAGCTTTGGTTCATGTAGAAGTATAGATGCACACTTGTAATTTGTACGAGAAGTTTAGATATCTTGATCTCGAAGTCACGGAGGTCGATGGTGGCATTCTACTACATAAGCTGGAAATTTCTTGTGATTTACGATCCATAATCACACAGGCACAAAGTGCAGATATGGATCTCCAGAGAAGAGTTGGGTATCCAGAGTTTTTTGTGGCATCAGATGAAGATTATACACTGATACAATTTTCTCGATTCATCCAGGGGCTACCAAGATTTGAAGAGAGATTATTGGTAGCCTGGCATGAAAACCAAGATTGCGGAATTTGCAGCAAGATGTATTGTGTGCCAGCAAGTAATGATCATACATTGATACAATTTTAGCAAGTGTACTAAACTATATCGAAGTAATAAAATTTATAAGATTCGTATCCACATGGACTGTTTCAACTTCTACACAGTAGTAACGTTATTATTAAGGATGTTTGTAAAATTGGGGGTGCACTGAGGCAATTGGTTTGATTTGCAAGTTAAAATAAACAAAAGATTAAATATAAAATTGGCAATGAATATCTAGGAAATATGATCAGGTCATTCGAATCATCTGTTTATCACTAATTGGTAATCTGAACCTAAACCTTTTAAATGCTCCTCTAGTTTATGATAATTAACCAAATAGCTCAGATCAATCCCTTGACTCAAAGGTAATCTGAACCTAAACCTTTTAAATGCTTTTCTAATTATAATTCCCTAATCCCTTAGGTGAACCTATAATCATCAAAGGTTTTAAAGTGCGTTAATTCATAATCACAACCTAACAACATTCCATCCCTATATTGTTTGTTAAGTTGAACAACATAAATAAGTCAGAGTTATAAGCTAGTGTCAGTAGTCATATAATCTCCAAGTTCAATTATATTGGGTTAGAATCATAAAAGCATTACGCACAATTTATACTGAATAAACTAGAATAACAATCATAATAATTTAGAGTTACAGATTACATGGCCAAAAAGCTAGAACAGATTCGTCTCAGACCTAATCAATTGAAACTTAGCTACTCATGGCTAATGCATAAATAACTAGATTAAAAGAAAACAACATTACATGAATTTGGGACTAACTATCAGTTGGATGGCAAGCCACCACGAGATCTGTAGTCCTTGGCTCCAAATGTGTCTTCAATCTCCCAAAAATTCAGAACCCTTGCTTCAGAAACTGTTTGGCTTTTATAGACTAGGTTCTGTTACGCTAAAACTGAGGCTCGATTTCAATAAATCAAGGCTCGATTTCATCATTAAATCCAAATTAACTTCAGACGCTTCAGAAATCGAGGCTCGATTTCAATAAATCATGGCTCAATGTTTCTTTATCTCAACACTAATTTTCTATCCTTTTTTTAGGCTCTAGCACCTGTGAACTCATCTGAACTCCAGTAAAATGAATAAAAAAGACTACTAAAAAGATGATATGACCTAGTGTCATCACAACCCCATACTTGCATCATTACTTGTCCTCAAGGAACAAACTTTAAAAATGAAATTTAATAGTAAAATAACACATACTTCACCAATGGTATAGTCAAAAGTTCATCTCCTTGTTAGCAATTAACGAGCTAACTTGCTTGCCATACATTCATTCCAACAACTTCTCACAACATATTGAATAATGAAAGGTTCACACAGTCGACATGCAAAACTACTATATTACCAAAACTTGAAAAGTTTCTAAACATCAATCAAAGTTATATCACAATACAAACTTTTAAGGACTTTTGGGTTATAACGAGGGTAAAGTCAAAGGTGGGAAAAATTTGGGAAGTAGGCTTAATAAAACAACTTGGAGTTACACAATTCCTACTCATTTGAATAATTAATATCCCACAACCAATAAAGAAATATTTTTGATCAAAACAAGAGGACTAGAGAACTAACAATAGTGCAGATCAATATATTTGCAAACATCAGTCTCAAGTTTTTTGTAAGTTGATTTTTGAGTTGAACTTTTTTTTTTTCGATCATATTTTTTATTCATTTCATTTTTAGTTTTCATCTTTTTTTGTATGCGACAAAAAGTGATCTTTTCAATTCTTGTTCTCTAGTTCCCCTACCCCAAACTTAAGTTGTTGCTAGTTCCATGAGCAACCCCAAACTTAGATTTTTACATAGTGAAACACAAAAACAATGCCTAACTCCAAAACAAACTAGGTCAAAATTCCTAAGGTCTTTAGGTTTGTAATATGGTTTATCACCGAAACAAGGGGTCTAACCTATATTGGCTCAAAGTTGGCTTAACAAAGGAAAAATTTAAATGCAATAGGTTGGCTTCGAAAGCTCAAGGTACAAGCACTTTGCAACAGATTAATCTCAGACCTAATCAATTAAAACTTAGCTACTCATGGCTAATGCACAAATAACTAGATTAAAAGAAAACAACATTACATGAATTTGGGACTAACTATGAGTTCAATGGCAAGCCATCACGAGATTTGCAGTCCTTGGCTCCAAATGTGTCTTTAATCTCCCAAAAATTCAGAACCCTTGCTTCAGAAACGTGTTTGGCTTTTATATACTGGGTTCTGTTACGCTAAAATCGAGGCTTGATTCATCATTAAATCCAAATTAACTTCAGACGCTTTAGAAATCGAGGCTCGATTTGCATAAATTATGGCTCGATTTTTCCAGAATAAAAATGTCTTCAAAACAGCTCAAAATCGAGGCTCGGTTTCAATAAATCGTGGCTCGATTTTTCTTTATCTCAACACTAATTTTCTTTCCTTTTTTTAGGCTCTAGCACTAGTGAACTCATCTGAACTCCAATAAAATGTATAAAAAAGACTACTAAAAAGATGATATGACCTAGTGTCATCAAACACCAAAGGTCGACAAGTTTGAACCTTTGGAAATTCCACAGTGGAAATGGGAGCAGATATCCATGGACTTTGTAGGTGGGTTGCCCCGTACTCAAAAAGGACATGATTAGATTTGGGTGATCGTAGACCGATTAACTAAATCTACTCAGTTTTTACTGGTTAAATCTACTTACAAGGCGTCCTAGTATGCATAGTTGTTTATTTCGGAAATTGTTAAGTTGCACGGTGTTCCAGTCAGTATTGTATCGGATAGAGATCCAATTTTCACATCTCACTTTTGGAAGGCTTTTTCAGAATGCTTTGGGAACTCGATTGAAAATGAGTACGTCTCATCATCCATAGACAAATGGTCAATCAGAGAGGACTATCCAGACTTTGGAAGATATGGCACGTGCTTGTATCCTAGGAGATGGAGGAATTTGGTGTAATCATCTACCTCTAATTAAGTTTTCCTACAACAATAGTTACCATTCCAGTATAGGGATGGAAACTTTTGAGGCTTTATATGGTAAGAAATGCATAACTCCTTTGTGTTGGGATGAAGTCGGAGACAATGGTATCTTGGGACCAGAAATTGTCCAAGAGACTACTATAAAGATTAAATATATTCAGAAGAAGATGAAAACGGCGTAGAGTCGTCAAAAAAGTTATGCAGATAAAAGGCGGAGGCCATTGGAATTCACTGAAGAACATCATGTGTTCCTGAAAGTTATGCCTAAGTTGAGATTGTGAGGATTATTTCGAACTAAGAAACTATGTCCGAGATATATTGGACCATTTTAGATACTCAGGCGTATCAGTTCAGCGGCTTATCAGATAGCCTTGCCCTTAGCTATGTCGGGAATACATGATGTGTTCCATGTTTTTCAATTAAGAAACATGCTGGTGAGAGGTTGAACATGCAGCGCCCAGCTGGGCAAGTCCTGTTCTCCCTATTATGCAATTATAGAGAGATGGGCAGTCGATCACTAGAAATGGGATCTTTATTGTCTTTTTGGCCTCCTTTTCGCCGAAGGTGACCAACAGCTCTACGTAGCCCCAGGGTTGAGTGGAGGAGCCGTTGAAGCCGTAGAGTTCGTTTCCAATGTATGGAGAAAGGTTTTTCTCCGTTAGTTGGAGAGTTTTGAATAACCTAGTGTACATGATATCGCACGAGGCCCCTGTGTCTATCAGGACTCGGCAGACGTCGGTGTTAGCCATCAATGCTCGAACGAGCAAAGGGATGGTTGAATTTGGAGCTCCAGTAGGTAGTTCGAAATCATAGAACGCCAACGGTGGTCTTCGTCCAAAGTTTGAATTAGAGGGGGCTAGCAGGTTGACGCTCATGAGTTCTTCGAACTTTCTCTTCATGCTTCCCATAGAGATGTTCATTGTTCCTCTGGCGATGGGGAACTGCTCCCATGTGCATGAGTAGGGGATGACTTCCATATTGTCAGGAAAATCGCCCAGATGTTCCACGGACATGGCAACTACCTTGTCCGCTTCATTGCTATCGGTGATGAGTTTAATAGTATTTTTCTCCGACTCCGGGTTCTTGACGAACTGCTTGAGCCGCCCTCGTTGGATGAGGAGTTCGATAGCATCCTTCAGATGGATGCAGTCATCAGTAAAGTGTTCGTAGCACTTGTGGAATAGGCATTATTTGGTTTTGTCGACCCCCTTCTTCTCCTGCGAAGGAGCCTTTGGTGGCTTGATGCCAACTTCCTTCAGATCGGCTACAACGATCTCGTTGAAGATCTTTTCCCTGAACATGGCCAGGGGTGTGTACTCGGTGAAGCGACCGGAAGATTCAGCAGTAGGCTCCTCCTTTCTGGACTTGTTGAGGCTGTCCGTGTACAACTACTCTTCGTATCTATTGTAGATCTCGGCGATCGTTAGGAACTCGTTGAGAGTCCTTCGGCGATCCAGGCGGACAACTTTCTTGACGTTTGTGCCTACGTGCAGACCTTTGGCAATGAGGTACTGCTTCATCGTGTCGTTGGCACCTCGTACTTGCACAACTTCTTTGTTGAACCTTTCGATGTAATCTCGAAGAGGTTCACTTTTTCCTTGGACGATAGCTTCAAGGGACGCCACCGTCTTTGTATGTGTCCTTGAAGCAGTAATGTGGGTGGTGAACTCGTCACAGAGGTCGCTCCATGAGTCAATAGAGTTTCTCCGCAAGTTCTTGAACCATGTGACGGCCCCTCGTCTCAGTGTGGTGACAAAGAGTTTACATTTAACGGTGCCCCGCACCGATCAGTAGGTGAGAACAGCTTCAATGTTCTCAATGTGCTCGTCTGGATCCGTTGTTCCTTCGTATGAATCCATCTGAAGAGGTTTCTCTAGTCCGCGGGGTATAGGCGCGTCCCGAATGCGCAATGTGAATGGAGCGTAAGCACTACGATCATCTCGGGCATCGCGGTTGTCCTCGGAGGGGATCGTTTTGGAGGAGATCATCTGGGGGATCTCCTTCTAGTTGATCTCCTAGTATGGCTTGGAGATCTGATGCTAACTGAATTCCGAGGGTGATCTGGAACGTGAGTGGCGAGGGCTCCTTCCTCTCCTGCTACGTGTTGGGGAAGAAGTCTGTTTTGCTTGGACTAATGGACGCGCTTGTTCCAGTTCCATTAAGCGTCGGTTTTGTTCCTCGATTAACGACGTCTGTTGTTGAACCGTGCATATCAGGTTACTGATGATGGCACCTGTGGCGTAGTGTTCACATCTAATTCTGTAGGTCATGGGGGACCCAGCAAAGGCCTTTCTTTGAGTGGAATATTATGTTGAGGAATTATTTGTATGGCATCCTCTCGAGGTGTATCCACGAGTGAGGGGGAAGATGTCATTCCGTCCTGTTGAAGGACATGAACTTCACTTCGTATCCGTGAGCTGGCACCGTTGGCAGTCATGGTAATTTTTTGGAAAGCTTTGGTTTTTAGAGGTTTACAAATGGGGATAGCTTATATTTCCCATAGACGGTGCTACTGATCGTACCTGATCAGAAGGTGAATGCCGGTGCTTTAAATGTGGTGGATAAGTGCTTCAAGAATGCTTCTTCGAACGGTGGGGGGTGTGTACCTGCAGTCACTCCGACGCTCAAGTCAGTAGGGATCAGATAATGAGGGTTTAGAGAGAAGATATATTCTACCTTGGGGACTATTGCGAGTCCCCTATATATAGAGGTGGATGGCTGCACAATCGTTGTAATGGCACACGTGTATCCGGCGGTTGCGAAATCGTGGGAAGTGTAACCGCTGGAGAGAGACTCGCTGGACCGTGGGAAGAGACTTGCAGTTTGTTTGAACTGGTCTCGTTTGTGCCGTGCACCTCCCTCGTGGGGAAGGGGTGTTTTGCGAGTAGTATTGCCAAACGCGGCATTTGAGCTTGGATGGTGTTGGGCCTAAGTAAATGGGCCTCAGGTCTGATCGACCGGTCAAGAACAATTCTACTGATTATTTTCAACATAACTTATTGTATTTGAAACACATTGAAGGTGCAAGAAAACACAAGACAAGTAGGGTCTGAATCAAGATAAATAAGAAAATATTTAATCCACTTTTTGAAATTATGATAAGAAAATAAATTTAAAGTTAATAAAAGTTTAAAAGTAAAAAGGTGATAAAATCACATTTTCTTTTCCTCGTAATGTTACATAAAACATAGACCTTCGATACAAAATGTTATACAATAACTAGGCTTAAAAAAAGTTTAAAATTTCAAGTGGCACTAACACTATTAAAGAATAGTTTTTTTATTAAGGAACTATTAAAGAATAATTGTATTGAATTTGAAATGTATTAATTAAGATTAAATTCATATTTGTATCGTTATCTTTATTAGATAAGATATTGCACCATTATCTTTATCAATTACCTTTATGAGTACTTGGAAAAAGGTTTGAATTCATATGGGTTACAAACCTAGTTTGGATGTATTATATTCTCTTTGATGTATTATGCTCTTAATTTAACAAAATTTATAATTTCTACAAACATAAAATATTTACTGATTATTGTTAGATTCCACATTAGAATATTTTTATTAACTATTTTACTAATATGTGTCAAATCCCATAGTAACATGAGAACACAAGTCCTAATAGCTAAATACGTAGTTTTGGTAATGAGTTAATATATGCATACATGTGAATATGTTGTTACGCGTATAAATTGAGATTCTTTTATACAATTTTATTAATCAAATCAAATTTATCTAATACTATCATCATATTAGAATTTATTTAGTGAAGTGTTATGGAAAAGTGTGAGATGAAAAAGATTGTTTCAATTTTGATGATAATAATGTTAGTTGTTGCACAAGCCGATGACACTCCTTCTCCATCATCGCCATTCTATCAAACAACAAGTGAAGCCAGTTGTCTTGCCGAATGTGGTTTACAATGTATACGCTTCATAAGAATAGTACCATTATATAGTGGTTATGTTGCTGTGTGTGGATTGTCTAAATGTCGACATAAGGTATCATCAAAGCTTGTTTATGATTGTGCAACAAATTGTGCCCTTTCAAAATCCAATAACTTCAACACCGGTAAATATATTTTTCATATGGTCT
>Ga0228710_1006763_pt1 | contig 17244 bp, 25 predicted proteins | sample MedpolnodulmetaG_FD_177995 | JGI IMG/M metagenome (GOLD analysis project Ga0228710, IMG submission 177995) | Root nodule microbial communities from Medicago polymorpha collected in Santa Monica, California, United States - pink nodules | ecosystem: Host-associated > Plants > Roots > Nodule... | reverse complement strand
CTTCTTGTGGTTTTTCTCACCTTCAAAGACATGTCATGTTCACTTTAACTCAAGAATTTCTGAACACTGGTACTTTGACAGTGGATGTTCTAAACACATGACTGGTAACCTTAAGAGACATTAGCCCTAGGTGAACTGGCTTTGTCACTTTTAGTGATGGTGGTAAAGGTCAAATCAAGGGGGTTGGAAAATTAGCTTGCTCAAAACTTCCTAATCTTGATCAAGTCCTGTATGTGAAAGGACTCACGACAAATCTAATCAGCATCAGTCAGCTATGTGACCAAGGATTAAAAGTCATATTCAGCAAGTCAGAATGTTTGGTCATTGATATTGAATTTAATGTCCAAATAAAAGGGGAAAGATCAAAAAATGACTGCTATTTGTGGAAACCTAGAGAAGAAAGTAAAGACTATAAGTCCTGTCAATTCATGTCAGTTCTAAGGAGAAGTAATCAGACTATCTCAAGAGCTAGTAAGCTATCTATGAACCCTGTTGAAGAGCTTCAAAGTGTGTATATTGAAAAGGAAGAAATCTCTCACATACTTGTTGATAGAAATAACTTTGACAGAAAAATGTATATCCTTGAAGATATCTATCAAAGACATCAAAGAAGAATTGAAAACATGAGGAACATGAGCTCTCAACCTAATGATACAAATGGACCGAGGGCCTACATTTACTGGACCAATAAAGCTGACATCAGGAACCTTCAAGAGTATAACATGTCGACAAACATGTTAGAATAAGCGAAGCACCATATGAGTGTGACCGATCTAGATATTCAACCATATTGTGATAAGAAAAGGGCAACCTTTACAGATGGTGGAAATCTCTCATCTATTAATAGGATCAGTTATGATAAAGAAAAATCCATCTCCTGGGTCAGTAAGAAACAAAGCAGTGAGTTCTTATATCCTATCTTTATAGAATGGATTATTACAGAAGACACTTGTGATTATACAACCTGGCTGAAGGATATATCTGAAGAACACAATGTCAAGCAAGATGTTCTAACATTGTATTGCAAGAAACTGATGACTGATGACTGTTAACGTATCTAAGAATCATCTCCAAGCCAGCAAGAGCACAATTTTTCACATCATTCATCATCCTAGGAGAGAGTTAACTGAAGAGAAGAGTGTCACACATAAGGATGAAATCACAAGGAAAGCTAGAGACATATCCTTGAAGGGAGTATATATGGATCAAATCAAGAAATTAAGGGTAGTTTTAGGAATTTACCTATTTAAATTGTAGCAATTACAGTGAAAGCGTGCAATGAATTTTTTTCTCTTCCCTCCATTTACTGGTGCACGCTGTTTTAGGGAAATCATTAGAAACATCTCATAAGTTCCTACCTACACTCCATCAAACCACTCTCACATTTCAATCCTTTTCTCTCCCTAAACTCAGAAAACTAACTCACACATCGTTTCATCTCCCACATTCTTCAGATTCCCTTACTCCCAGCAAGATGATCTTTGTAAAAGATTAAGAGGCCAAGATGTCACAAACATCTGACCTACCTGTTCCAACTACTTCTGAGACTCGTACTACTCGTTCAAAGGCTAAAGAAAGATGTTAAGAAACTGTGATCAATGTTGTCCCTGTTTCGATTGTCCCAGAACGTGTTCCTACCAAGAGGAGAACCTGAACTCCAGTTGCGAAAGGGATTAAATCGTCTGGTGTAAATCCTTATGCCCTTCCCTCTATGACTTCTAGTATTTCGGTTAACGAAACTAGACCTGTTGATCACATAGGTGATTTACATGCTACTAAGAAACCTCACACCATGTCTAGCATTGACCCCATTTTAGGTAATGTTGTCGTTCACAAAGCCACTTTTCCAAATGGTAATCCTACAACCTCCTCTACTCTAAAATTGATGATCATGTTCAAACATCTATCAAAACTACATATATGAATCCTTGTCCAGATAACCCTAGATCTGGTGAAATTTTAAGTAAGAATGACCTTGTTGTTAATCCTACTAATGAAACTAGTGATAAGCCACTCACGAAGAACTTAGTAAATGACCATGTGCCTGATGTGCCGAAGACGGTTAATGTCTCAGCTGTTGAATCTCACAAAGAAGCCTAAACCTGCTCTAATGTTACGCCTGATGTTATGACATCCTTGGCACAAAATTATGTTCATATTGAAACCACCCATGGCAATCGATGCAAAGAGTCTGAATCTGAATCAGTCTCTAGAAGTGATAACTCACAATAAAAATTGGTTTGTGATCATGATGAAGAGCTGAGGATTTCTGACAGAGAAGGAAACATGACTATAACTGGTACTGATAGAAAGTGAGGTTGATGTTGTGAAGGATGTTTCTGAGAGAGAGAAAGTAATAAGGATGTACCATGTGATCACTCTGACAAAGAAAAAGATATTGAGAAGGACTATTCTGAGAAAGAAGATGATAATGCTTTATCCAATAGTGAAAGGAAAGCATGTCAAAGGATGAAGAGAATGATGGTGGTTCTAGTGAAGAAGAAGAATATAGGAGTAATGAGTCTGCAAGGATTGATAAAGATGATAAAATTGTAAATGTGGACGACATGGACTCTGATGATGAGCCCATAGGTATGAGATTTTCTCAAGGAATAACAAAAAGATTAAAGAACAAGAGAGTAAAGGCTAATACAACTGCTCAAAACCAACCCACAAAGGCTGCAAAGAAGGGTGCTTCGGTAGGACCTGCTAAGAGTTAGAGTAAAGTGATTGTACCTTTTATCAAGAAAAAAACCAACAAAAGGAAGGAAGCTTCTATAAGTGACTCAGACTATGATGTCGAGAGAGATGCTCTGGACATTATGCCTCCTGCTAAGAAAAGGACAATGGGAAGAAACAAGATCCCTGATCATGTTCCTGGGACACCTATAGATAATGTCTCTTTTCATTATGTTGCTAATGCTCTAAAATGGAAGTATGTTTGCCAAAGAAGGTTAGCGTTGGAAAGGGATTTGGGAAGGGATGCTCTTGAATGCGAACAAGTGATTGAGCTGATTGATGAAGATTGTTGGAACAAAATGTGTTTAACATTATCCTTTGAGTTTTGATGATAACAAGGTATTAAAAATTGTTAATTGGATATGCTAATATTTGTTCAAGTATGCAGGACCATAGACAAAAATTTAGTGTCTCTTTAAAGCATAGGTTCTAAAAGAACAAATGAGAGCAATGGAATCAACAAGTAGGAAGCTTGAAGCATCTGAAGAAAAAAGGTTCTGAAGACAAAGTGCTCCTGAAGTGCTGACATCATCAGAAGCACCTCATCAGAAGCAAGATCACCACAAGCAGTTTTCATCAGAAGCTGAGAGAGTTAAAGCTTCAAAGGTTGTTCAGATGATTTCATCACCCCTAGCTTTGCAGAAGACTAGATGAATGAAGCAACGGCTAATTCAAATGGATTTGAAGGCATTTGATGCTTTTTCGTTGGAGAGAGTTGACAAAGTACAATTGTACGAAGTGTACAACCACTATCTCCACTACTCTGTTTGTGTCTGCATCAGGACAAGAATAACAGTTATGCCTGCACCAGTGTTCCTCCAGAATTTGAATGGATTTGAAATTGATCCTTCATAGGACAATAACCATATCGGGCAAAAGATCGTTGGTGATTTGATCAAGCTTCAAACGACTCTTTTTGATGCGCTGGCAATTTTCAACGTATCTTTCACACCTCTATATAAAGGAGTGAAGAATTGCTGTTTGGATATGAAAGACTCGAACAACAATTTACAAGTGCCAAAACTCTGCTGAAATTGTTCTGCATCAAAAGTTCACTTAGAATTTCTTATCAAAGTTCATATCTTAGAAATTCTAGAGTCTTAAAGAGTTTGTATCTGATTTGCATTGCGAACACCATTGATTGTAAATCAAGTGTTCAACCTCAAACAAATTTCTTTGTAACTCTGTTTGAATAGAAGTCTCTTGCTTGTGTGCTTGAGCATAAGAAGTCTCTTGATTTAGTTCAGGAGCATAGGAAATCTCTTGCAGTTGTGCTTGAGTAATTTGAAGTCTCTTGATAGTTGTAGCAGTGAGCAGTTGTAATCAGATATTACATCTTATAGTGAACTCTCCTTGGAAGTGCAAGGGGGACAAGACTACTTCCGGTTTGTGGAAGGAATCTGTATAATTGTTTTGTGTCTTTCTTCTCTCTCTCTCTCTCTCTCTCTATTTTATCCACTGCATTTAGATTCTGATTATCTCTTTAGAAGCTGAACTCTATCTGCTTCTGATCAGTGACTTCAGTAGGAGAAAATGAAGAAAAAGCTAACACAATTCAACTCCCCCTTCTTGTGTTTTTCTCACCTTCAAAGAAGGATTGAGAAAAAGAGTCTATGGTTTTGAAAAATGCTATTAGATACTAGTAAAGGAGTTCATATTCAACATTCCTGAAGATTGTGATAGTGCTTTGAGTAATGAATTCAGAAAGATCTTTGTGCATGGAAGGTGTGTGAAATTTTCACCCAAAGTAGTCAACAAATTTCTGGGAAGGAATGAGGAAGCTTGCGCTGAAGTTGAGGTGACAGATGATCAAATTTGTAAGGAAATTATTGCTCAGTAAGTAAAGAAATGGCCCATCAAAGGAAAGTTGTCGTCTAGTAAGCTAAGTGTAAAATAAGCATTGATGCACATAATTGGAGCTGCAAACTAGGTACCTACAAATCACACTTCCACTATAGCAACAGGTTTGGGTAAGTTCATTTATGTGATTGGCACTGAGACTAAATTTGATTTTGGATCATATGTATTTGAACCAACTATGAAGCATGCCAACACCTTTGCTGTGAAAATGCCTATTGCATTCCCATCTCTTATTTGTGGTATAATTCTAAATCAACACCTTGGAATCCTAGTTAGCACTGATGTAGCAAGTAAGAAGGAATCTCCTCTTTCTCTGCACTATAAATTGTTCAAAGGGACACATGTCCCAGATATTGTTGTGGCATCAAGGAACGAAACTGCTAACTCGACATCTAAGAATGAAGTTCTTGATGAAATGAAAGAGATATCTAAAGCTCTAGAGGAGACCATCAGAATAAGCACTGAGAGGAAGATAAGTGTGGATAAGATGATTCTGGCTCTGGAAGCCAAAAATGGTGAACTAGATGAGGATGAGGGAGTGACATATGAAAATGATGGTGTTGCAAGCAACAAGGATGAGGATGTGAATAAGAACACGAAGGATGAGAATGATGACCAGGATGACTCTGAAGCTGAGGCTTGATTTCTGTTATTTTTCTTATTTTTTATATGTGGGTTATGCCCTGAATTTTTCAGCATTATATGTGTATGGTCTGTAATATCTACACTATATGTCCTGCTACTTTACATTCTGCACTTTTAATTTCTGCACTAGCTACCCTTAATTTTCTTAAACATGGAAGTTTGTTAGAATTTTAGGCTAAAAAGGGGGAGTAGTATTAGATGTTATGCATGTTGTTCTTCATATTCCACCACAATCTCTTTTGATTCAATCATGTATCTTACAAAGTGCAAGTGAATGCCAATGTGCTTTGTCCTCTCATGATACACTTGATGATTGTCCAAGCGAATGACAATTTGGCTATCACAATGTATCTTCACACATTCTTGAGTAATTCCTAACTCACCAATCATCCCTCACAACCATATGGCCTCCTTCACCCCTTCAACAAAGGCAATGTACTCCGCTTGATTTATAGATAATGCCACCACAGATTGTTGATTTTACTTCCAACTAATAGTCGTGCCATAAAGAATAAACACAAAACCTGATAAAGATTTCCTTGTGTCCATATTTCCCGCATAGTCCGCATCTACATACCCTCCAAAACATATTTCTCTTGAGCTGCTCTTGTGTACTTCAAACCGCCCTTCAAAGACTCATTCAAGTACCTCAACACCTACTTCAAAGCTTGCTAATGCACAATACCCGAATTTGCCATAAACCGACTCACAATGCTAACCACATAAGTTAAGTCCAGTCCACTAAAAATCATTCCATACATGATGCTTCCAACCCCACTTGCATATGGAGTAGATTCTGTCACTTGCTTCTCATCCTCGGATTGAGGACATTGTTTTATAGACCACTTTGTATGGTGACCCAAGGGAGTGCTCACAGTTATAGAGTTTGACATTCTAAAACGCTCCAATACCTTATTCAAATAAGGCTTAACTAAGTTTAGATAAGAAAAGTTTGCCTTTGTCACGATTCCTCAAGATATCAATTCCAAGAACTCTCTTTGCTGGACCAAGATCTTTCATCTCAAATTCACCATTTAACTTTTCTTTGAACTTCACAATCTCATCCTTGCTTGAGCTTGCCATCAAGATATCATCCACATATAGAAGAAGGTAGATAATGAATTTCTCACCCTTCTTCAACATGTACACACAAGAATCATACTCTCTTCTCAAAAAATCGGTCTTCAAAAGGAATTCATCAAACCGACGATACCATTGCTTATGGCTTTGCTTCAACTAATACAAAGATTTCTTCAAAAGACATGCCTTAGACTTGTCCTCCACAAAACCTTATGGCTGCTCCATGTATATTGTCTCTTTAAGGTCACCATCTAAGAAAGCGGTCTTTACATCCATTTGTTCCAACTCAAGGTAGAATTGATTCAGAATAGAAAGCGGTTTTTACCACTGGTGAGAAGATCTCATTGTAGTCAATCCCCTCCACTTGAGTAAAACCCTTGGCCACAAGTCTTGCTTTGTACCTAGGACCTTAAAGTCCCAGAATACCTTCCTTTTTCTTAAAGATCCACTTGCATCCAACTCCCCTTTGGTTTTTAGGTAGATTCATAAGTTTCCAAGTTTGGTTTATCTCCAATGAATCCATTTCTTCATTCACCACCTTCAACCAATACTTGATTTCTTTTCTCTCAAATGCCTCCTTAAAGTTTATAGGCTATGAGTCTTGCAATTCTTCAAGCACATTTAGAGCATAACACACCAAGTCCGCATAACCATATCTTCTAGGTGTCGTAATGGTCCTCTTTTCTCTATCTCTAACCAAAAGATAATCAGGATCCACTACCGGTTGAGTTCCACTTGTATCCGATGTTGAAGCTTCATCCTCCACATTATCTTTCTCTTCATTTGGAAGCTCCGCCTCAAACTGAGTTTCCTCCACCCTTGTTTCCGGTACTAAAGTTTCTAGATCTTTACACTTCATCACCATACGGGTCTCATCAAAGGTAACATCCCTACCAATCAAGACTTTTGATCCTTCTCCAGATTCCAATTTCCACAACTTGTAACCTTTCACACCTTCCAGAAAACCAATGGAGACACATTTCACAACTCTAGGCTCAAGCTTGTCTAGCTTGATATGCGCATATGCCAAATCTCCTAAAACCTTCAAAGATGAGTAGTTGGCCGGTTTCCCACTCCATACTTCCATAAGTGTCTTGAAGTCTTTTCCCGTTAATGGACATCTATTGATCAAATAAGCCGCAGTTGTCACTGCTTCACCCCATAAACTCATTGGTAACTCAGTTCCTAGAAGCATACACCTCACCCGCTCGAAAAAGTCCTATTCATACGTTCAACAAGACTATTTTGTTATGGTGTTCTTGGTACGGTCATGTGCCTCTAAATTCCTTTCAACCTGCAAAACTCATTAAATTTCTCTGAAACAAACTCCAGGCCATTGTTAGTTCTCAAACCCTTCAGTTTAGTTCCCATTTGATTTTCTATGAGAGTGTGTCATTCCTTAAACTTCTTAAAGGTGTCATTTTTGTTTTTTAAAACAAAGACCCAGACTATCCTAGAATAATCATCAATGATGGAAAGAAAATAGGAACCTCCCCCATGAGTAAGTGTCTTGGAAGGACCCGAAAGATCCGAGTGTACATACTCAAAAGGTCTACTAGAATGATGCATACCACTACCAAAGTTCACTTTATGTTGCTTGCCTAGTATGCAATGCTCACAAAATTCTAGCTTGTCCAATTTATCTTTTCCTATCAAACCTTGTTTAGCTAGTTCACTGATGTAGTATTTTTGCCACGATCAAAAGTAAGTATTTATATATCGTCTCCTTAGGGACTACTGTGATATCACGGACCATTCAACATCAATTACCATTTTAAGTTAAAGAGTAGTTTGGTTGTTTGTAGGTATAAAAACTAATTTACAAAGTTTAAAAGATGAGAGTAATAAGGCGTAAAAACGTTGGAATTAGAGTTCCTTGATTAAGCGTCAAACATATCCTAACAATCACATATATGGATTCTAGCGTTTTACCGATATTATCATGTATCGCTCAACAAGATTATTCGTGTCCAAATAATCTTGTGAGATCAATTGTATTGTTCAATCGTTGATTTCCCAAACTATTAAACAATCAAATAGTCGATTGTATCGTTTAATCGACGATTTCTCAATCTATTCAACGATCTGAAAGCTTTAAGTTCCGATACTTTGTGTGATTATCAAAACATCAATCCTATGTCTAGAATCATTGTTTTGATAGATGAATATTCTAAACCTAGATTCAATAGTACTTTTCAATAACAATTAAATCAAAGATAAGAAATGAATTGCAAGAATAACTTCAATATCATGTAAATTGCTAGAATCATAAATTACAAGATCAAAAGATTACATTCTAAGTTTAAACAAGTACCTCTAATCCCAACTAAGGAGATTTAGTTCATCATTGTCATGTGAACATTACAAAAGTGGAAGGAAAGTTAAGAATCCATGCCAAGAACTTGATTTCTCAAAGAATCTTGATGAATTAACACTCAAACACTCTTGCTCTATGAAAACAGTGTATTTTCGCCCTATTCTCTCTCTAAAAATGTAATAAGATAATGTCTGAAATGAAGGGAATGGGCTTTTATACTTGCTGCATAATTTGCACATCTCGCCAGGCAGGCCATATGTCGCTATGGCGACAACACGTTTCTTTGCCAGTGGGTTTCTGCCACGTCATCATCCACTTGCCTCAAACCACCTTTCTTCGCCAGGCAGAACATTTGTCTCCATGGCGACATCTGATCTCCAAAAACATAGGTTTTGTTTGTCATTTCCCGCCATAGCGACATGTTGTGGCCTGGGCGACATTTGGTTAGAAAAACATAGGTTCGGTTTGTCATTTCCCGCTAGGGTGACATGTTATGGCTAGGGTGACAAGTTGTTGTTTTTGCTCCTTTTTATGTTTCTTTCATTTGTTTCAGTCTTGATCACTTCTTTTCTGCACAAAATGGATTAAGTAAGATATAAAAAGCATAATGAGGCATTTTGTTACTATTTCATGGCTTTTCCTCAAATAACTTGTAAAACAAGTAATCAAAAGTGCTTAATATACATCATGGATTTAACACTTTCTAGCACTTATCATTCAACTAAACCTCTTTCACTAACATGCCCCAATCTCAAATTCCACAATTCAGAATTAATATGCGGTACAACACTAGCCACCGATTCATTACCAATTACTATGGAACCATCTAAAATGTATAAACTATTCATCTTAGACCCTTTAACCGTAATTAATGCACCATGCGAAATTTTACAAACCCCATGCTCAATTCTAGTGCAATAACCTAGACTATCAAACATGCTTAAGGAAATAAAATTTCGCTTAAGTTCGGGAACAAACCTCACATCCCTTAAAAGGAATTCACGGTCATCAAACATCTTTAGACGAACGGTGCCCATGCCTTGGGCTTTTCTACCTTTGTTATTTCCGACTCGAACAACTCCTTATTCTTTTAGAGCCAAAGTCTCAAAATATTGCTTTCTAGGACACATATGATAAAAGCATCCCGAGTCCAAAACCCGACTCTTCTCTGGTTCCTTACTTGTGACCACTAGTGCACCCGCTCTCTCATAACCATCTTTATCAGACATCACCGCAACTTGAACGGAAGAACCACCATTGCCCCCTTTATCTAGGCAATCCTTCTTGAAGGGATCAGGCTCATGACAAAGCATCATAACTTTGATTTGTCAAAACCCTTGGACTTAGACTTGGACCTCGACTTCCCCTTTCCTTTTCCTCTATGCCCACTCCTCTCCCTTGCAACATTCAAGCCTTCACCACTCTCATCAAACTTCAAGTCCTTTAACTTGGTCGATTCCTTGGTTCTCAAAGCCGCCTGGACCTCCTCCAAAGTAGTGGTGCCCTTCTTACCATAAAGGATGATATCCTTGAAATGCTCGAAAGACTTTGGTAATGAACAAAGTATCAACAAATCCTTATCCTCATCTTCCATATTAACTTCAACATTGGCCAAATCATCGAGAATTTTGATAAATTCCATCATTTGCTCCGTTATTGATTTGGACTCCACCATCTTGAATAAATAGAGTTGTTGTTTCAAGAGTTGCCTATGATCCAACGATTTTGTCATGTACAATAACTCCAACTTAGCCCACATCGACGTTGCGGTAGCTTCCCTCGCGACATCCCTTAAAACCTTATCTCCAAGACATAAGACAATGTCACTCTTTGCCTTATCTATCATCTCATGCTTATCCTCTTGTGTCAAATTTACTGGCATCTCCGCTTCACCCTTCAATGCTTCCAAACACTTTTTTGTGTCAAAACTGCTTACATCTTAACCTTCCACCATCTGAAATCATTACTTCTGATGAACTTCTCGATGTCCCACTTTGAACCCATGATACCAACTTTACCAATTTACGCCTTAGCCCCACGGTGGACGTCAATTGTTGTGAATTCGGACAAAATCACACCAATGAAAAACAAAGATGTGTGGAGCAAAGGAAGTAGTAATTAATGGATAAAGTGGCCTCAAGCAATAACAACAACAAACATACCTAAATCTAAGTGTAGAACATCACCACAAACACAATCTAAGCAACAAGATAAGAAAGCAAGAAAGAAAACAAACACACCAAGATGGTAATCCAGTTCGGTCCAATATGACCTACTTTGGAGGAGAGAGCAACTCTCTAATCCACTAAGATGAAAGTGATACAAATGAGTTACAAGAAACTAGCTTAAAAGCTCACAAAGAACAAGACCTAATTTCTACCCATTTTCTTGTCACCCACACTCACAATGAATCCTAAGAGAAAACACAAAAGGAAGCTTTTTTATCCTTCCAATGGTGAAATCTCACTACCCAAGGTGTTTACAATGTTTCCCAATCAAAGAGAACCTCACTACAAAGACACTCGACCCTAAAGTTAACTCTTTTGTAAACCTAAGTTTCTCTCTCTTCAAGCTCTCCTCAAAAAATGAAGTGTGAAGGCTTAAATAGTACACAGTAACAGACAAAATCGCGCCGTGCCTGAGAAAATCGCACCACGATTATTGCGTACGACCCAAGGTACGCCAACCTTATCTAGAAATCGCGTCACGCCTGCATAAAATTGCGCCACGTTTTGCCTTCAGCAAAAACCACCCATTCTGCCAGGAAAATCGTGGTACGCCTGCATAAAATCGTGCTACGATTTGCTTTCAGCCGAAACCATCCATTCTTCTAGAAAAATCGCGGTACGCCTCCAAAGAACGCGGTATGATTTTGAGCATCCACATAATCAAAATTTGAAGTCAATGTCAACATTTTATCTGATATTATCAAAATACATGATATTATCAAAGTTTTATCAAACACCATACAATTAAACTTTAATTTCTTATCATGCATACCAAGCTCCCTTCAATACAAATATGATATGACATAAAAGAAAAATTAATCAGTGATTATCCTTGTGTGATGACACCTTTATGATTATAAATGTAAGATTTTGCAAAGTAAATGAACAAAGTAAACCCCATGACACTTAATCCAGCAAGTAGCCAATAAAAGTAATCAAGATGTGCCTTATTGATATTGTCACAAAACCAACTATCATGACCATCTTTGCCACTAAAGTTTTCTATCAAAGAAATGAGAAAGCCACTTAGAAAGCTTCCAACACCAACAATACTCAAATAGAGTGCAAGTCCCATGCTTCTTAGTTCATTTGGGACCTGATCATAGAAAAATTCTTGAAGACCAACCATAGTAAAAACCTCGGAAACTCCAAACAAAAAGTATTGAGGAACCAACCACCATATACTCATTGGAACAATTGCATTTGGATCATCAACAAGACCATGATCTTGTGCTATCTTTAGTCTTTTCATCTCAACAAAAGCTGCAACTACTACTGTGAATATAGATAGAAAAATTCCAGTGCCAATTCTTTGAAGCATTGTGATACCTGAGGGTTTTCCAGTTATAACTCTTGCTAGTGGCACGAATAAACGGTCGTAGATAGGGCTGAAGAGAACAATTGCAACACCTCCTATCGATCCAAGAGAAGCGGGAGGTATGTTGAAACCAGGAAATATTGTTCTCTCCATAGAACTCCCTTGCTTGGTGAAGAATGTAAATATTTGAGCAAAGATAATACCATAAACTAAAGTTGTAGCCCAAATTGGAATCAACCTTAGTACTGCCTTTGCTTCTTCCACCTCACCAAGGCTACAATGATAAGCATCTTTGGATCCCTTTGGTGTTAGCAATGCCTTATTGAGGAAGCTGCAAATGTAGAAAATATAGGCCAAGTCAAAATAGTTTATGACAAATCCATAAGTTGTTTTCAGTTTATTTCCATAAGCACGTCCAGATAACTTATGAAACCAGTTTTAGCATATATGAAAATATTTTGACATTATTTTATCTGTTGTGATAGAAATCACTTATACATAAACACTTATATGATAAACTCTTATGCTATGAGTGCTTAATTATGCTGTTTATCCAAACATGACATAATCTTTCACAGCTTTGTCTAGGACGAACCTTTAATTAGATAACACTGATATCTACACAGTACCCTCTCCAAGCTTTAGCTTAGTACTCTTTAATAAGATCAGTCTTAAAATATGTTATTAAGTATTTGTACCACATGTGGAACAAATCCACTTCTGTAGTCAATTTGGAACAAATCCGCATCTAAACCGGTTTTTGCTAGATATTAGCTAAGAATTAGTTCCATTTTTATCTGTCCGATTTTCTTGTAGTGTACATACAACAGCATCCTAGAGTGAAATCATGTTCAGAATTTTCTTGCCTTTATTTATAGGTCTTTCAACGAGTCTATTTCTCTTTCTTAACTCATCCTTCTTCCTTTCTTACCCTTGTCTCTCTCAAAACTCTTGTGTTGTGCTATTGTCCATCAATGTATATCAAAGGCATTTATCAAAATAGTAATAATATCCTTGTCCTATTTCAAAACTAACTTCAACACCTACCCTCACGCCTAATGTGGGCGGCTTGAGTCCAATTCCAACAGCCCATGTTAAATAGGCTTGGATCTCATCCCAAATGCTATCTCAAATGATGAGGGCACTCAAGCATATTTACACACTGAATAGCCCGGAAATCTGAGCAATGTGGAACTAACAACAAACTAAAAAAAACATCAACAGATATAACAAGAAAAACTCATATCAACACATTCTAATGTATCTTTCCATTTCCCAAATAAATAAAAAAAATGAGAGAAAATGCGTTAACCCTATTGGTTGTAACCTGGCTATGATACCATATTATTATATTCTTGACAAAAGCTATTGATAAGAGGAAAGTAAAATGCAAATTATATTGATAATGTAATAATTGTTAGATCAAGGGAAACGTAAGACTTATATAGTCAATGAGAAACTAGTGTAACTAACTTGTTAGTATAACTATCTTTTATATCTAATATATACCGTAAATTGCTTCGAGATGCTTCGAGATGGCGACGTTAACTACCATTTGTTTCGTAGCAAATACTATATTTTCTTGTTGTGAACCACAATAATCAACAATGAGAATTAAGTTCAATGCTAGAATTGATTACTACAGTGTAACCGTTACTATAATATCTTTCATAGACTGCATTTCATAAAACTCCAAAGATGAATTCAACATGAGTCCTATAATGTATTTCATCATATTTGCTGCTGAAGAATCACTTTCTAGATATAATAATGAAAAAACAAACAGAAATTAGCATTGTTATTCTTACTTGAATTGTTCAGAACTTTGATGGCGGCGAAGTAGTCCATCATGTTCCTCTTCAATATCCGTCTTTGATAAGGTATTTCGCCAATTTCTTACAGCCACGACAAATACACGACCAATTCTAAGAAAGGGACTCTTGTTATTATCATTGATGTTAAACCTATATGTGATTGTTCCAATCAAGAAAACAATTAAAGCAATGATCATTACAACACAAGGTATTCCAAATCCAAGAACCCAACTAAAGTTATCTTGTATATAACTCAAGATTAAAAGTGTTGCCGAGGCACCTGCAACCATTGTAAAATACCACCAATTAAAGAATGAGCTTCTAGCTCTATGCTCCTTAGGATGTTTTTCGTCGAATTGATCCGCCCCGAAAGCTTGAACACACGGTTTATGTCCACTTTGTCCAATGGCAACTAGATAGAGTGAGATGAAGAATAACATTACTTGTGACTGAGTAGAACAAGATGTGAGTGAAGGAAGCATAGCTGATAATGTTAACAAGCCTAGTCCCTGCAATTCATTAAGCCAATAACCAAACATTAAAACAATGAGTCAATGGAACTATCTATCTGCCTATCTATTTATTCTCTAAAATGTTTTTCTCTAACAATTGGAAGAATTTAACGGATCTATTTCACGCTCTCTTTTTTATATCATGCAATTTTGCATGAGATCTTTTCTAGGTATTTCTAAAAAGTATCGGTTCTTATTTAAAATTTGTTGGATTAATTAATCGATTATGGATCGACAATAATCAATTATTATAAGTTAATGTTATAATATAAATTATGGTCTATTGTGTTAAGTTAAGCACTAATTAGTTGATGGATATGTGTGATTGGACTATTCATTCTAAATGGACCGTGATGAGTTGTACCATTTAGCTAAGCCCAATGAGAGGTTCATACCCTCAGTTGTTTAGCTATTTAAACATCATCCTATCGGTTAAACTATTCTGAATATTTTGGGGCTAAACAGAATGGGTAGTCATCTCTCTCATCCTTATGACAGTTATCCTTCGTCAACCTAATTCAAAGGTACACAATTTCTTAATTCTTCTCTTATTTCTATGGTTGAGTCTTAAAACTTTTATCAATTGGTATCGGAATCGATATACATGTTATGACTACACTTTTGCACACTTGATATGCATCCTTTCGTAATATGCATAGTTTGTAATTGTGCAAATTTCTTTTCAATCGTAATATATGGCTTTAATTCTTTTTCCAAATACCATATTGTTTATATGGTTTTATGCATCACACTTGTTTTGTCATTAGCGACTGCATATTTCTGAATTCTGTGTACCAAATATGTTTTGTTCCCTGATATGGTCAAAACGGATCGGTGTACCAAATATTATATTATTTTGGGATAAAAATAAATTTTTTCTTACACCCAAAATATTATTAAGAAGATTTGGTTTACTCTGTACCCATAAAAATTGGGATTTAAATTAATTTTTAAAATCTCTTTAGATTTGATGTAAATTAATATGAGAATCATATACTTTCTTAAATAAAAATTTCTTCATATTTGAGTCTAAAATATTCTTTTAAAGTGTTATGATTATGAAAATTCACAAACTCGATCTTATATATTCTTGCATCAAATATTCTATATAAATTACTATATTTTGGGATTTGTTGATACATTCAACTATTTATTAAGAAAAGAATAATTTGACTATTATAGCCTATATATTCTTGATTCATGGGTTTCAAAATTTTGTCAAATCTTGAAAAGATCATATATCAATTAAACTGATAATAATTTATTTTAAATCATGTATTCTCTATATTTGAGCTTAAACTGTTTTGAAAATCCTCTCTTATGTTAGTAACACTAATTATCTAATCAATTAAAATGTTACTATTGTGAATTTATAGAAGGCTCAATTTTATTAATTTCAATGCCAAATATAATTAATTGAATTTTTATGTTTTTAAATAATCTTGGTATTATAAATATTATAATATAATATATTCTTTAATTCATATTGTCTTAACGTAAAGATCCAAAGTTCACTAATTGATCTTTCTTTTGGCGATATATTTAAAGTACGACACTTGTCTTTGATTCTTGTCACAGATTATTTTAAAGGGTCCTCATAATATTTTGTTTTCAAAATGAGTATAGTGAGTTGTATATATATGTCATTTATATTAATTGAATCTAAAATTGGCATGTCATTTATATTAATTGAATCTAAAATTGACATATTTCTCTTTAATATACATTATGTTTTCTACTATACTCTCTAATCTAGACCCTAGTTTATTACTCTAAATTTTGTGACAAACACCATTAAGGGTCCGTTTGGTTCGAGTATTAGGAGGGGAGGAGAGGGGAGGACTTTTAACGGAGGGGAGGGGAGGGTAGATATTTTAATTAAAAGTGTGTTTGGTTCACAAGGAGAGGGGAGAGATTTTAAAATTATTTTACTTTTTTACCCTTAAACTTAATTAAATAAGGATAATAAAGTAACGAAACAATAACAATGTAATCTATAACAACACGATGTAGACGATGGAATAATGAATTAGTAATAGGGTTTTACAAGGAGTAATAAAAGTTGTTACAAGGAAAAATTCTTAATAATATACAATAAAAGTTGTTACAAGAAAAAATTGTTAATAATATGAAATAAAAGTTGTTACAAGATAATATGACATATAACCTAATAATAAGTAAAAGTTGTTTCAAGGATAATATAACATAATAATAATAAATGTTGTTACAAGGATAATATTGAGATTTTAAATTAATATAAAGATAATTTTGACAATGCAATAAAATTTGCTCCCCACCCCTCCCCTCCCCTTCTACAAATTAAACCAAACACTTTAAATTAAAAATCTCCCCTCCAAAACTCTCGAACCAAACGGACCCTAACTATCTAATTATGTGGCAATTAAATATTTGGATCACTATAATATTAAACTATATATTTTATATATATAGTGAATAATGCATTGCTGCATTTTTTATGCTAAAGTTCTAATTATGAATTAAAATTTGTACGCCTCTTTGTTGTTTATCCATTAACTATTATCAAAACAACTTATTAAGAATTGAGGCAATTATCTCCGTGAGCTTAGCTCAGTTGGTAGGGATATTGCATATTATATGCAGGGGTCGGGGTTCGAACCCCGGGCACTCCACTTCTCCACAATTTAATTGTGTGAGCTCTAGCCACTAGGCTACTTGACCAAAAAAAAAAAAAAAAAAAATTATGACAATT
>Ga0228710_1006756_pt1 | contig 17251 bp, 10 predicted proteins | sample MedpolnodulmetaG_FD_177995 | JGI IMG/M metagenome (GOLD analysis project Ga0228710, IMG submission 177995) | Root nodule microbial communities from Medicago polymorpha collected in Santa Monica, California, United States - pink nodules | ecosystem: Host-associated > Plants > Roots > Nodule... | reverse complement strand
TTGGTAAGTGGTGTTGGCGGATGTTGATGGAGAGGGAGAGTTTGTGGTTTAAGGTGTTGTCAGCTAGGTATGGTATGGAGGAGGGTCGATTGAGGGGTGGTGGGCGTGATGCCTCATTGTGGTGGCGGGATGTCCATGTTCTTTGTAGGGAGGAGTGGTTTAGACATAATGTTAGTCGTGTTATAGGAAGTGGGAAGAATACTCTATTTTGGTTGGAAGTGTGGGTGGGTGAAGTCTCCCTTCGTGACAGGTTCCCTAGATTATTTGATTTATCTTTGTTTAAGGACTTGTCTGTGTTTGATATGTGTCAATTAGGATGGGGGTGGAGGGTCAGGCTTGGTCGTGGCGGAGGAGGCTTTTGGCGTGGGAAGAGGAGGCGGTGGGGGAACTAATCTTATTACTCCAAAGTGTGTCTTTGCAGGTTGATTCAACTGATACGTGGCTTTGGAAGCTGAAAACATCTCATGTTTTTTCTGTCCGAAGTGCTTATACAGTTCTAACGTCTGAATCGATTGCTGCTCCTACGGTGGTGGTGACAACTCCTTGGCATAAACAAGTTCCCCTTAAGGTCGTGCTGTTTGTGTGGCGTATGTTTCGTGATAGGTTGCCAACGAAGGATAATCTCCTTCACCGTGGTGTGATTACTCTTGACTCTCGGTTGTGTCTTGCTGGCTGTAACTCTGTCGAAACCACCACTCATCTGTTTCTGCATTGTTCTTCGTTTGGCTCGGTGTGGCAATACTTATTGAGGTGGTTGGGTTTCTCGACGGCCCTTCCTCTTGGTGTGATTGATCATTTTAATCAATTCTCCTTGGATGATGGAACCGTGAAGGATCGTCGGGCTATTCTGCAGGTTATCTGGTTCGCAACTACGTGGGAAATTTAGAAAGAAAGAAATAACATGTTATTTAATGGCAAGCAAAGCTCAATTTTTTAGGTGGTTGATAAAATAAAGTCACTCGCTTTCATGTGGTTGAAAGAGAAATACCCTACGCCCCCCTTCAATTTACATGCCTGGTGACTTAGTCCATTCATCATTTTGGGCATAGGTTGACTGCTATTTTTGTTTCTGTTTTCGCTGTTTTGTGCCTGTAAATAATGGTCTGACTTTGTTGTTTCCACCCTAGTATTCCTTGTGCTAGGGGGATCTTTTGATGTGGTAATATAATTCATTTTAGCCTCTTCAAAAAAAAAATACCTATTAAAAAAATAAAAGAAAACGTGTAAATTGAAAGGTTTAACTAACCTAAGGGAATTAGGGGTTGAATTTTTTCATGATTTTTACATGCATGTTTATGCCGTTAAATATGGCTTTACGCAAAAAAAAAAAAAAAATTGACTATGGACAAATTAATTATGAAGTTTTAAAGTGTCAAAAACTCAAAAAACAAAACAACGAAAATCTCAACCTAGAAATCGAATTTTGAGCTGATTGTTTGCAAAAACATATTTAAATTACATAAAAATATCTACAAAGTTTCATAGCATTTTGAAGATGTTTCGATTTATTTTTATTTTTCAATCAAAACTTGCAAAATCGCAATTTTGTTCCGAGTAAGCGTATACTCACGACTCATATTTCACTCCCTAATTTTATGGGCATAGTTAGAACATCATAAGAACCTTCAACATGAAATTTTGAAGTTTTTAAACAAGAGACGAATTAATTATGAATTATTTTAGAAATTCATAATTACATGGAACAAAAATTCATAATTAATCTATCTCTAGTCGAAAAAATCTAATATTTTATGTAAAACCATATTTTAACATCTTAAACATTTTTAAAAAAAATTATGAAAAATTTAACCTCTACATTACTTTTTTGAAGTACGCGTATATTATAGGGTTAAAAATAAGAATAATAGGGTTAGAATATTCATTATTTATTTTCAAGTGCCATTTTTCAGTGATTACGTATGTTACTTGATAAATTTAAACAACTAACCCTTTTATAATTTAAGATCTTGATTTGTGGGTTTTTTTTGTTTAGAAGAGAAAATTTGTGGGTTTGTATAAAATAGAGTATGAATGGTTCTTCTTGGCATTTCGTGCTTGTTAGAACTTAATGTCTGTGAGTTTCGTTGTTAAACCTTCTAAATCAAAATAAAATCTCTAAAACTCATTCTCTAAATTAGTATTAAATAGCAAATGAAAAAATATAACTAGAAAAAGCACTGTTCTTTTTTCAAATAAAAAAGTATTGTCAACTTATTGTACTACCCATTTATTCATTTAACACACAAATTAGTGTATTACAATTTTTTGATATTTTTTTTGGTACAATACAATTTTTTGATATATTAGTGTATTAAAGTGAATTAATCCTTTTGTATTATTGCGATCCTATTTAGAGATAAATCTTTACAGTTGTGTTTATATAATATTTAATTCATATAGAAAAAAATTAATCCATTTGAGGTAACATGTGGTCATTAAGAAGCAAAGGAACCTCTCCAACAGAGGGGAGAAAAGGCAAGGGAAAGGAAATTGGACGGAGCAAGCATATCAAACATCAATAATAATCTAATATATGAAACTCCTAAAAAAAAGTAATATGGAAGTTTACATCATTCTTCGCATTTTGAAACTTTTTGGTGGCAGGCTGCCCAATTATTAAAAAGAAGGGGAAAAAAAAAGAAACACGTTTATTCATAGAAAATATGGACGTAAATTAAAGAGTTGTGGGAGTTCATTTGCCTGTCGCTAACGATAGTTCACAAGCTGGACCCGGAATCATTGTTCAAATAAAATAAATTATATAAAACAGAGATATAGAAATCGGAAAAAAAATATCTTAAAAAAAATGATAAAGAAAAAGGGAAATGTGACGATTATTATAATTATACTTCTCTAGACGTGTTCAAATTCAAACCAATCCAAAATAAAACTGCAAACTAAATACTTTTGGATGCGTTTGGATGTTTTTTGTAAAAACCGCTAAGATTTGATCGAATTTCGGATCACTTTTTCAAAACCAAACCAAACTGAATCGCAAAAAGTAAATATTAATACTTATTTAATGCCAAAGTATTATATATTGAATTATTATGTATCTTGTTGGTTTTTAATCATATATATTTCACTAATTTGATCTATATTATTATTATTACTTCATATGTTTCAATAATAATTGATAACTTTCATAACGTAATTTTAATTTTAATTTTTTAATATACTTTACATCAAACTTATTATTTTACCGTGTTTGTGTAATATTAAGTTTAATAAAAAAAAATCTTAAAAAAAAGTAAAACTAAAATAAAATAATTAACATTTTGAACATCCAAAAACTGATCCAAATTAAACTGCATATATTTTTGGATAGGTTCGGTTTGAATTTTTTTTGGAATAGTCATCCAATACCGAACTGAACCGCATGTGATTTTTATTTTGGATCGGATGACATTTTGCCTCAAAATCGATCCAAACCGCACCACGAACACCCTGCTTTCCTCATTGTTCCAAATGACAAAATCACACCAAAGACAGAGGATCTGATGCAAGATCGTCTTAATGACAATAGTTTTGTTCTTCTCGGGTCTTTTCTACCTCGATAAATAGACGGATCATTTGGTTACACATTATCTATTTCATTACCACTACTCCTGCTCATTCTCATTCTAACCTAAGCGTCAGAATAATAACTATAGATGCCACCCCCCACCTCTAAAGCAACGAAGTGTTATCCAACTCGGCTAACCTCTTCGGTCCATCCAGGATCAGGAGGTAAATGCTACCCTTAATATCCTTCTTAAACTCCTTCGGTGATCTAATTAATACGTACCATTGGATTCCACCTGAAATTAAAAAAAAAATACACTCTAAATCATTGACAAAGTAATGATGTGCGTAACCAAATTATCTAAGCTTAAGTGGTTAATGGACAATCGTTTGAGAAACCATGAGTTTGAATTCTAGTTGAAAAAATCTTTTATCAAATTTTACTTATCTTTGAGCTGAAATCTATATTATTGTAACGATTTTTCCTAAAAATTGAAATATTAAAAGAAAAAGAACGTAATTATATGTGTGATTTGAAGATATATGGAGTTAAAAAACATACATTTATATTGATACGAATATTATTTTTATCGACGAATTTTACACACTTATATAAACTAAATTTTAGAGAAGAATATAGAAAATGGGTGAATATGATGCCAAAATGGATTTTGAGGTAACCACCGTAACATTTTTAGGGTAATAAAATCCGTATAGGAGAGTTAGAGGAGTCACAAGAGCACCCTGACCCTTTGGAATAGGAAGGAGGCAATGAATTGGTTACACAAGTGTATTAGCACCTTGTATGAGCTGTAAGGCTTTAAACCACTTGGTGGGTGACACATCAGAAAGAAGATCGGTGGGACCAACGTAATTTTGTGTATTGTAACTAGTAATGGCACGAGTTACCCCATGAGAGGGGTTTAAGTTGAAATGGTTTAAACCAAATGAGGTAAAAGAGTGTAATAGGGTAAAAAAGTGTATTTGGATAGTGAATGGCGTTTGGGATGAACAACTGGAAAGTAGTTTAGTGTTTAAATTAAAGGTTCAAAAAAATAAATATTAAAGGTTCATTGAAACTTCGCATTTTCGTTTGCAACTTGACCATGCTCTACTAGTGTGTACTTTTTGAGCACTATAAATACACTCTCATTCTATGCATATCGACTCGTGGAACTTAGAGAGAGAAAGAAAGAGAGCTTTTGAGATAGCTTGAATTGAGGGTTTTCACTTTGAGATAGAGAGATAGTGTTTGTGTGACACATATTTTTAACTATTCCAAAATTTACAAATAGTTTTATTATATTCAAGAAGAAATGGCCATGACTCGTGAATCTTGGGCTTTTGTTTTCGGCATTATAGGTAGAAAAAATATACCAGCTCTAGCCATAAGCCATGCATATATTATTGCTTTTCAATTGTTTCATTAGTGTTATACACTTAATTTTAATTCAATCCACTTCTTACCCTCATTTATATCATCATTTTCTTCTTCTCCTTATTCGTCAATATCATCTTCTAGTTTCTTTTTATAAGCAGTTTTTTTCATCTAGTTTATTATGCTTGTTGGATCATACATCAAATTGATACCTAAATTTAATGTTAGATATTGTTGTCCAAATGTTCTTTAGAGTAAAATTTTAATTAGCTATAGAGCATGTTAATTGGAACCATATTAACATACAGATTGCATGGCGATATGGCATATTTTTATTTTCAACTCAAATGCTATAGTAAACAATAAGTGTTTTCTTAATATTTGTCACAAAAAAAAATGTTTTTTCTCAATAAAATATTTTTTTAGCTCATAAAATCTTAGTGCAGATATTGAAAAAAATAAAATATATATGTAGGCTGAAATAAAAGTAGTCATTTGTTAACAAGTGCTGATGGATATTTCTTGTTTGTCTTTTTGTCATTGTTTTTACAGGCAACATCATTTCCTTTGCGGTGTTCCTCTCACCATTGTAAGTAACCATTTTGTTTTCTTGTAAATTAATTAAACAAAGTTGAAGAGATAATTTCCTAAACGGATATATGTATATATTTGTATATGCAGGCCAACTTTTTACGTAATCTTCAAGAAGAAATCTGCTGAAGGATTTCAGGCACTTCCTTATGTTGTGGCACTTTTCAGTGCAATGCTTTGGATCTACTATGCATTTGTCAAAAGAGAATCTGCTCTTCTTCTCATCACCATTAACACTTTTGGAATTGTTGTTGAATCAGCTTACATTATAATGTTCCTAATTTATGCCCCAAAGAAACAAAGGGTATATATATTTCTTTTAATCTCATACATAAGTTTACACTACTTTTAAATATTTTTTCCAAAAAAAAATTTACTATAAATTTTGAAATTGTACTAATTAATTTGTTTTTGTTTTTTCATTTCTCACAGCTTTCAACCATAAAACTACTTCTCTTGCTGAATGTGTTTGGGTTTGGAGCCATGCTTCTATCAACTCTCTACCTCTCAAAGGGAGCAAAACGTCTTGCTATCATAGGATGGATTTGCCTTGTTTTCAACATAAGTGTATTTGCTGCACCTCTCTTCGTCATTGTAAGTATTCTTAATTTATGAACTACTAATTATTTTGAATTATATATTTAAATTTAATTGGCAAAAATAATTATTATTATCATTTCCTTCCATGCAGAGCAAAGTCATAAGGTCAAGGAGCGTTGAATACATGCCATTTTTCCTGTCCTTCTTTTTAACCATCAATGCTGTTATGTGGTTCTTCTATGGCCTTCTCCTCAGGGATTACTATGTTGCTGTAAGTCAATATTCATAATCCACTTTCCCATTTGTTTGTATGGCCGGAAGATATCCCTTTAACTTTATATTTGATAATGTTGAAATAATTTTAGAAAAAAGAACTTAAATTTTAATGTGCTTCATTAATGTGGAGGAGTTTCCATGAAAAGAAACATCTAAGTGCTATATGGACCCCTACCAATTTTCTTAAGTACGTTAACAATATAATTAGAAAACTTTACATATAGGACAAGTTATTAATTAATTGATTATCTTCTTCTTTTGGATAAACAAAAGTATTTAATTAATGTTTGCTTTTTGGATGATATGCAGCTACCAAACACACTTGGATTTGTGTTCGGCATAATTCAGATGGTGGTGTATTTGATATATAGAAATGCTACACCAGTGGTAGAGGCACCAATGAAGGGTCAAGAGTTGAGTGGTGGTCATATAATTGATGTTGTGAAGATTGGAACCGACCCCAATCGTGCAGGTGGAGGTGCTGGTAGCAAAGTCTGATTTTACCAATTGAGTACAATGTGATAAAAACAAGGATCCATGACCAGGAAAATAAAAATTGAAAAAAAAAATCTTAACCTAAACTTTCAATTTCATATAATATTGTAAAATGCAAGAAGGGTGTTTAGCCTCTGGTATAAGTATTTAGTTTTATTATTAATGTAAAGGTGTGTGATTTAAATTCGGTGTAATTGGCAAATGGCCATATAAGCAAGCTATATAGCAATATTCCTAAGCTTTGGCCATGTATCATATCACTCCCATAATTGTACTACTACGTTTAACGTAGTATATTCTCTTCTCTTAAGTGTATCCCTCAGTCAAACTCATTTCAAGTTCACTTTTCCTTGTATACGTAATCGATGTTCCAGTATTAATGAAAACGAATTGTTTTAGTAATTTTGTTGTTTGGTGCTACACAATGATTTACTTGATAGCTACACTTCTATTTGAGTTTATAATTTTTTTTTTTTTTTTTAACCCTTGAATTTATAATTTAATCATAGCTATCTATACGACAAATTATTACTATGGCAAGTAGCTCCTTTGGTGAAATTAAGGAACACTCGTAACAAGTTCAACGTATTTAGAGGCCTATATCAAAAATTAAAATGAGATTTTTTTTTTTTATGTAAGAAAAATGACATAAAAACAACTATATGCATATCCCCAATTAGATTCAAACTTGCAATCCCAAGGTAGAACAATCTGTATCTGCGCCAAACAAACTGTGAGTTAGAAGTTATGGAAAATATCACTTGGCTTATTAGTGTCAAATAATTATATTTTTTTTGTATTGGTTTGTTTAGAGGCCAAATACCTTCAAAAAAAATGTATTTTTCAAAAACCTAAAGTAAGGATTTGGGTTACCTTATGTATAGATGAGCTTAAAAGATATCGAATGAGTTTTAATAAGAAGGAGATTAAAGGAGGTCGAAATTCTAACTCTCAAAATTAACATAACTATTACTTTGCTTGTCTATCTATATTACTTTACTTGTCTATTCACACATAAAAATTATGCCAATTGCTATAGTCATCAAATCATCTATAGTTAAATGTTTATCAAAAGTAAATCCATGATATATAAATGTGAAGGGATGGGTACTCTTTGCTTTTTCATGTGTCATATACAAAGGGACAGATAAGCCCTCCCTAAAAGTGCTTCATTTTAAAAACAATTAATGTTCATCTTGATAACGGCATCGTTCTAATTACAAGAAAAAAATAACGAACACTATATGATTAAAGGATACTAATCTAATCTAGTCAATTCCCATTCCATCACAAAAGGGAAAGTGTTAAAAGCAATGCCATTATGCCAATAATTAGAAATTAATTAAATATAGAACATCTGGATTAGAACGCAATACAATGAAGATTGACTCTTAATTAAAATTTACTTATTAACGTTTGCTCAAAATATCAACCATTTGAGACATATAAGCCAACGTCAAAAACAGAATAAAAGTGCTGAAACGTGAATTGCTTAATGCCAAGGGAACCCACATGTTTATTTGTCTTTTCTTCAATCTCTTGCATTTTTTATTATAAAAAAAACACCTTTTCTCCTTTTTCATTATTTTCTAATCTACCAGTACCAGGTAGAATAGCTTGTTCTAACTGAAGTAGTAACCGTTATGATAGTGATTTGTCATTTGTGTAATTAGGCAATTGTACGTGTCCTATAGATTAATTAGGTTTACTTTTTGGTAAGAAGGTACACATTTTATAATTGCACATTTTTTAACCAATATGATATTAAAAACTGTCAAAAAAGTAAATCACTATGATAAAATTGAATTGTTCTCCATTAAGATTGGCTTGATATTTTGTATTAAATTATTATTATTATATACATAATTCCTTGCAAGGTATTTTTATATGAAATAAAATGAAACCCTACCACTTCAATTTTTGTGGTAGCCTCAATTGCAAGGTAGACATATCGTAGGTCTCAAAATAAAAGTTTCATACTACTATAAAAAGAGCAAAAGGACGACAAAAGTTAGCTAGGATTTGTATATATTCTATTATTTAATTTACTTATCTTTCTATCAATTCTTCCACAGAAAAAAAAAAAAAAAAAGCTTCATCAACCTTTTATGTATGTGTTGTTAATTCGTTTTGTGCTTTTAATCAAATGTCGCGTTCTGATGTAGAGACGAAAATTATGGATGATTTGTTTCAAATGGTTCAAATATTTTGATTTATTTAAGCTATTTATTTTTGGAAGATAACCTCAATTAATAAAGGGAAATGGTAGGCGGAGGAAAATGCACTAACTAAAAAACGCAATATTGTGAAAGAAATGGGCCAACGCACCATAGGCATTATAGGATGAGTATGCGTCTCAAGATAAGTATTTGATGGCTTTACGCAAATAAGTGAGCCAAAGGGTTGTTCTAAAAGTTGCCTATGATTGTGTTGAAAGATAACATTACCATGCATGCACAATACTTGGTTGGCTTGTTCCCATGTTAATTCAATCCTATAACGGATGTGCCACCATGCATATAGCTAGGTAGATATAGATAAGGTGTGATGTAATAAACCACTTGTTAGGGTGTACCTTTAAAGACCTCACTTAGATTAATTATTTAATTGATCAATTAAATGATTTGAATAGTATTAATAATTTGGACTATATATTATATGGATGATACAACAACTACAATCAAGTCTTATCCCACTAAATAAGGCCGGCTTTATATTATATGGATGATCCGGAATGAGTTGATATGTTCTTAGTTAGTCCGTCGAGAGGTCACTTGCCATCATCAAATGAAGAATACATTATACACAGGACCGTTCCAATAAAATTGGAGGCTCGGCTCTAATATTAAAAATGGCCCCTAATAAAAATAATTAATGATAATTTAAATAATTGCAAACTAACAATAAGCATTATTTTGATTTTAATTTGTTTTTGTTGAATTTTTGTTGTTGATAGATGTGTGAGTTTGGCCTAACCTGTCCATTTACTCTTTACTTTTGTCAAATAATAAGTGTTTGATTTAGACCTACATAACAAAAGAAAATATTATCCTACATCCCAACAATTATACTCATACCCCTATAAATAATTGAGGCCCCCATAAATTGGAGGCTCGGCTCCGTAGAGCTCCTTGCGCATGGCAAGGAACAGTCCTGATTATACATAGCAAACTTCTCATATAGGGCTTAACCCTAGCCACCACCTTTATCAAATAGAGGATAATAATACTCTAACACTATTTTCTCTTCTCCAAAGACAAGTACGGATTCATAGATACACATCATTAATTACTCTTATATATTTACTTAAACTAATACAAACGAGGTGGAAAAAACTAAGTTAAGAGTTAGAAGATGCCCAGATAGTCAATTGATGGATCAGTCGAACTACAGACGGGTGAATACAGAGGATTACGAAGGTCATGGGGGTGTTATAATTGATCAAAGGAATGAGGAATTGAAAATGATTTGTCCTCAAAGACTCATGTTCATGTTTTTAGCTCAAAGTAATAGAAATGGTTATAATATGGGAGGCATGGAGGGATAGTGTTGCATGGACTAGATACTAGAAAACACTGTGAAATAACGGAAACAAGGTCAAATGTGGGGTCCCACACACACACCTAACAATGGTAAAAAAGAAAAAAAACACATTGTCCTGTGAGTTTAGCCGAATAAGGGCAATCAGACTAGTCTTTGTAAGCCACATTCATAGCCAATAAAATTATGTGCTCTTAACACATTGTCAATAAATACCAGTATAAATTTCATTACTTAATCAACAAAACTTTAATTTTTACTCACAATTTACCTTTTATCTACATGTTTTTCGTTTTAATTGTGTTTTTCTTAATTAAGTAGTTCTCGTAAAACCCCAAAAGTATGTACTAAAAGCAAACTCTTTAGATGAGTTAAGTAGCTCACAGTTGAGGGACAAAGTTCTTTTCTTAATGTAATCGCTTGAAGAAAAATAGACCACTATTAAGAGCTATTAGTCGAATCCTCGACCAACTTTCAAGTTCAACAACAATATCTATTAAAAAAAGTTAAAATTACGAGGAAAATCAGAGACTGAAAAAATAAAAGTGTTCACCAAATTTGACATCTCTAACACTTAGTGATGAAATTAGAGACGAATTATTTTTCCTTTTTCCATCTCTAAATTTTCGTTGATACTCCAACTCTTTCTAGTAGTATATATTGTATCAATTTATACATGATCGACCTAAAGGTAGGGTCATCAAGACAACACTAAAAGATTAATAGGAACACTTACAACCTTTCGATTCGATTGAGATATCTTACATGAAATGTAGATTCATCTTTCTTTTATTGAATTTGTATCCATATAATCATTAGGATAATATTAAAATCCTTCACTCTCCTAAAACCCCATTAGAGTATTTGTCAACTTGTATCCATATCAAACTCTGTCTGCTTAATTAAATCGCGCTTTATATCAATGTCAATCAAATGATCAATGTTTATTACATGGGCATGGGGGGTGCCAATTTCGACCACCTAGATATGATTCCCCATTTCTCTGCTTTTTTATACATACGTACTTTTCAGTGGCTAACAACAAATGTATTAGCCAATGATTGCCCCATAATGGTGTCCTAGATGTATGTATGATTTGGTTTATTATATGGTTGATTTGATTTATCGGAGACTGATGCTGTACCTTGTGTCATGCATCAACTTTGTGGTGGACCTTGCTTAGCTCATTCTTTAATTCAATCATATCTTACTCTTCCTACTTTTTATTGTCTTTTCTCCTGTTAATAACGATTAATCATCAGTTCAGTTGCCAATTGCCAAAAAATTATCTTAATACGTGTTCTTTTCAACTCTATCATTTTGTGCCACATCACTCATTGAAGATTTTGTGTTCTCATCCTGGTCTTGATTTATTACCAGAATGGTGCAATTGAGTCCGCAAATTATTAGAGTGATACTGACTGGTGTATACGTACAATATTGCGTGTACCCGCAACCAGAAGTTAAATTCGTGGTGAAAATTTAGATTGAGGAAATTAAATTTGCTAATTTGTATTTTCTTATCAGTGCAGTTTTTTAGTACAATTTTTGGTTTATACTTTCCATTTAAATCAAGTGCATAATTGGGCGAGTTCTTCAACCCTTTGATATTTAAAAGGTGAGAAGAGTTTTCACCAAACGCGGTTTTTACTTCAATTTTTATCATTGAAGCAAAATGTGTATGAGTTGCATAGATACGACCTAAACTTGTAAAGACCATTTGTCAATAGTGTAAGAAATTTGAACTGCGTTCCTTGCAAAAAAGACCATTAATTAGAGAAATTATAATTTTGCCAATAATTTTAGTGATTGAGAAATTATATCAAAATTTTACTCACTAACTTTTTAATAGTGTAACTCATAGGTGGATTTTCCAAGTCACATTGAGCACCAAACCCTTAGATATTTCCTTACCTTTAGCCTCAAAGGATACAAACACCAAAAACAAATTGTCCAAATCAGCTGGCATGCATGATAGCCACAACCCAAGCCATATTAATCAAGTAATTGCATGCTAAACAACGTACATAGAAACACCCCTAAAAAAACGTACATATAAAAAGTCACACCTAACACTAAGCCCCTGAACATTACCCTTCTCTAAGTAATTATTAGTCAAGGAGAGTAGGATCCTTTGCCAAAATAGCTTCCATGAGAAGGCAAACTACCTTATTTAGAATTAGAATATAGAATCCCGTTGAATAATATACACCATAATCTCTTTTGCAGATAAATCTAGCGGAGCAATAAATTTGAGAGATAAAAGTATGACTTTTTAGTTGATAGGAAGACAAATTTTAGTGATTGAAGCATAAATTTGTTAGCTGGAATCAAAGTTTGGACTTCATTTTTGGTACTCCTTTCAACATCTTGACAATATTAATTAAATCAGTTAACTACATATACTATCTCTGACAACGGATAAAAAATATGATCTAACTGAGAACATACTTCCATATATTATTGCCCTCCCAACTATTAATCATAGAGATGGCAACATGGCTTCGGTCCGATATATCGACCCAAAAAATGGCAAACATGAAAGGGTGAATGAAAGTATTTGATCTCTCCAACCTCACTTGCGAGTCGAGTTGAGGGCAAGGCAAATCATCCATTCGACCCGATTATTTTTATTTATAAAATAAAAAATGTTTTTTTTTTTTTTCACAATTCTTTAGTACATGATATAAGCTGAATAATTGCTCAATCAAATAATTGCTTGCCGAATACTAGTACAAGTGTACAACATTATACATGATAATATAAGCTGAATACGTATGTTGCCCTTCATGTCAGACTTTAGATACAACATTTTGTCATGATTATGTTGTACACATCGTCACGTAATTAACATGATGCAATATTTGTTACTTGACCAGAAACTCTAATTGAGCTTCCTCTTTAAAAAAATGGTCCATACTTTAGAGTGGAAACAACTGTTACAACATGCCTTAATGAACTTGACTTGCATAATTTGCAACTCACACCAATTATGTCGGCAAATGCAAAGCATTCACGTTTTAATCAACAATAGGTCTTGTTTGAATAGAAAAAGTTTAACACACAAATGCACTACGAAAACATTATGTATAGTCTCTTCAAATGGAAATTTAACATCTAATCACTCTCTTCTATACAATTCCACCACACAAAATAAAATATAAAAGCAACCACAAAACTAAAGGATATTAGGGGAAAAGAAGAATAAGGACCATTTTGTTCTGTATCCCATGAATGTTTGAACAGAGATATTAGTGAACAAAATGAGTTGGCTCAGCCAGCAATGATCAATTCAAAGCACTCCACTTGTAAGGCAGGGTTTGATTGCCACTTCTTAGTTAAAGAATTAAGACACGTATAAATCGAAAGATTAAAAGAGAAAATAATTGAATAATGTGATTAATATATATCTTTTTCATTTATATTTCTCAATTTATATGAGTTTGTCCATACATTTTTTATTTGTATATTTATGCTGAAATAAGACTTTGTCGACGGTACAAGTTACTATCTCCAGTAATGAATATAAGATCTTGAGTTTTTTTTTATTGTCCTTTTCAATAAGACTTCTTTCAAATTTTAAAGTGCATTAGTTTTTTCTTGTAAATATATTGTTATTTATGTCGTATATTTTTTTGCAATATATAATAAATACTTTATTTAGTAAAAGATAGGTAATAAATACTCTATGAAAACATTATTATCTAGGTAATCTTATGCTAAAACATAACACTTGTCTATAAAATTAAGCGTTAATAGTGTTTTTCACCCCTATAATATAAGTCATTTTTAGTTTTCACCCCTATAAAATTTTCGGTTTGGATTCCGTCCTCGTAAAAAAAAAAATCCGGAAAACCCCCCTCCCCCATATGACTGTGCATATTTGCTGACATGGTACACCGTGCGGCACGCTGACTGTACATATATGCTTATGTGGCGCGTTGACTGTATAATTATTTTTATTTTTTTAAGCGTACACATGACATTTGTGCCTTTTTTTTAAAAAAAAAATAAAATGAATTTATATTAATTTAAAAATAAATAAAAATCTGAAAATTAATTTTTGAAAATTTAAAATCGTAAAAATTTGAATTTTTTAAAATAAATAAAATAAACATATATTCATTTATATTAATTTAAGAATAAAAATATATAAAAAATATGAAAATTAATTTCAAAAATAAAAAATATGGTAAAAATTAGAAGAAAAAAAATCATTTTTTATTTTAAAAAAATCCAGGAAAAATATTTAGTTTTTCAGAATTTTCAATTCTAACAAAATATGATATAAATTTTAATTATTTTTTATTTTCAAAGAATTTTTTCTAAAATTCTTTATTGGTAGAAAAAGTTTATAAAATAGTTTTTTCGAATAAAATTTGACCTTTTTTTTAAATTTCAATTTTTTTTTATTTTGAAAAATAAATTCCAGAATTTTTAATAATCTTCTTAATTTTGAAAAAAAACTGAATGTTTTTTCTGATTTTAGAAAAAAAAAATTCTAAATTTAAAATTTTCGAAATCAAAAAACTGAATTATATTTTGATTTTAAGATTTTCGAGAAAAAAATCTTAATATTTTTCTAAATTTTATAAAAAAAAACTGAATTTTTTTTCTTAATTTTAGAAAGAAAAAAATACTTTTTTTTTATTTTATAATTTTTGGAAAAAAATCTGAATATATTTCTGATTTTATCTAATTTTTTAAATTTCGAAAAAAAATATAAAACTTTTTTACGATATTTTTAAATTTAGAAAAAAAATTGAATTTTTTTCGATTTTTAAATTTTTTGGAGATAAATCTGAATATTTTTCTAATTTTTAAATTATCTAAATTTTAAAAATTCGATTTTCTACATTTTTGGAAAAAAAATCTAAATATTTTTCTGATTTTTTGGATTTTAAATTAATTTTCATATATTTTTAAAAATAATATGATGTGGATGGCCTTTTTTACATGTGGCCAATTAAAAAAAATCAAAAAAAAAATGTCAAATCAACGCCACATATTAGATTTTGTTGAGTTGGATGGGGGAGGGGGGTTTTTCGGAAGAAAAAAAATTACGAGGACGAAATCCGAGCCGAAAATTTTATAGGGGTGAAAACCAAAAATGACCTATATTACAGGGACGAAAAGCATTATAAACCGTAAAATTAATACAATAATCAACTTTTTTACTTCTCGGTTCTCATAAAGATCATGTACTTAGGGACATAGGTAGTATTTTTACGCGTCACTTCTAAAAAATCGCATATAGATATAATTTTTCAATTCTAAGTGTTTTTTTCTAACCATAAAATTTATGTTTTTTTTAAATGTAGAGTATGTATAGAGAAAATCATTTTTTATGTGTGATAACCCTCTAATTCTCATTGGATAGCAGTCATGACTCATGATAATCTGGAGTTAAGTATGGTAGTCTCTTATAACGATGATAGTTATAATTCTATCAGACCACACATTTTATGTTTTTCTTTTTATACGTGCATATTTTAAGGTTCAATCAGAGCTTTGATAGTGCAAGCAGCTTTGCATAACTGGACCTCCAAAATTTTGGTGTCCAAAATATATTTTTTTATATATGTAATTCATGGAAAAAAATGATTATATACTAATAACACGGTAGTAATTTTAAATATGTAGATTGGCCGAGTGGTAGTACGCATTCGGTGTTGGTAATTTTATGGTCGTGTGTCCAACTCCCAGGCTTTATGCTCTTTCCCTTCAAAAAAAACTTTTCAGCATGATAGGGCTTCATCATCAATTTTTTTTCTTCTTTTCAACGTGATAGCGCTTTAATTTGAGTCTAATTTATCATGGATTTGAGGTTCATATATATGTTCTCAATACTCTCTTTGGTGCAACTTTCCTCAACCAATTGGACATAATTTTACAAATAAAAAATATAACTTTTTTCTTCTTATCATGGATTTGAGGTCCATATGTATGTTCTCAATACTCTCTCTTTGGTGCAACTTTCCTCAACCAATTGGACATATTTTTACAAATAAAAAATATAACTTTTTTCTTCTCATTTTTTAGAGCACTTCTTATAATTTTTTGTCATACTTATCGTATAAAATAGCAAAGTTCTCACAACAAACATTATAATTATTCTATAAAAAATAAAACAAACATTATAAACATTTTTCCTCTTTTAAAAAAATTGTGTTTTTTTCTTCTAGAGTCTTATCTTTACTACACGAGTCGGACCTCCAAATTTACAGAGACTAACACTTAGTTCAATCCACAAGAAACACAATAAATTGGGTTTGGGGCACTTATATTTAGCTAAGTAAATGAAAAGGAAAGTCTCTCTTGTACTTCTGCATTTAATTTCCTTACCCTCGTCCTTTTAAAAAAAAAAAAAATAGTTTACTTTTTCGCTTTCTTTCTCTAAAAAAATTCAGCAAGTTTTAAATGTGAGCTTTTCTCTATCTATCAGCAAATTTTGTAACTAAAAAATAAAATCAGCAACTTTAACTATCTGTAATAATCTCATTTCAAAATTTGACTGTGGGTAACCTTTTTTTTGTTAATTTTGAAATTTTTTCTTTAATTGCAAATTTTTGGAATGCATTTTTCCGATGATTTTAATTAAATTTTACAAAATATTTTTTTATTTTGAAAAAAATGGAAAGTTTTCTATTGATAATTATATAAGTTTATCTATTTAAAAATTGTTAGGAATAAAATGAGAAATGGAAAATATAAGCAAAAAGTTTATTTGAAAAGTTTTTTTGAAGAAGTTAAAATGAGATATATTACTGAAAGCCTGAAGATTTCAGCACAAGGAGTGCCGAAAACCCAGCTGAAAGAGTATCAAATACAATACAACAATAAAACGGGGAACAAAACAGGAAAACTAAAAAAGAGATCTACCCTGTTACAAGATAATTCCCAAACAAGGTAAGGGGTTTAACCACC
>Ga0228710_1006754_pt1 | contig 17254 bp, 8 predicted proteins | sample MedpolnodulmetaG_FD_177995 | JGI IMG/M metagenome (GOLD analysis project Ga0228710, IMG submission 177995) | Root nodule microbial communities from Medicago polymorpha collected in Santa Monica, California, United States - pink nodules | ecosystem: Host-associated > Plants > Roots > Nodule... | reverse complement strand
CTTCTTCTTCTTCTTCTTCTTCTTCTTCTTCTTCTTCTTCTTCTTCTTCTTCTTCTTCTCCTCCTCCTTCTTCTTCTCCTTCTTCTTCTTCTTCTTCTTCTTCTAAGTGCCAGAAAGTAGTATTTCAATTGTATGTTTAAGGCACTTTTGTTTCTTGTTTTACAAGTAACCCAGGGAAAAGCCGAGAGAAAAGTGATAATTGTCCTATTACGCTTTATGTATCTTACTTTACGCATTTGTGTAGGATTTGAACTCAAGACACTAAGCAAAGAAGAAAAATCAAGAAAAGTACAAAGAGGCAGAAACATGAATTCACTCGCCTCCAACTCGCAATGGCGAGCAGTGAAAGGCGAGCAGAGGCAGGAAGAACAATTTACTCGCCACCAACTCGCAATGGCTAGCCCAAAGGCGAGCAATTCTAGAGAGCACCAGAGATCACACGCCTCCAACTCGCAACGGCGAGCTAAAGACGAGCAATTCGAGTAAGTCCCAGATTTCACTCACTCCCAACTCGCAATGGCAAGTGGAAGGCAAGTCAGGAGGTCAAAGAGTTCACCATGGCGAACAATATCACTCGCGAGGCGAGTTAGGGCGGCCAAACCTCCTCAGAGCTGACGTGGCAAAGACCCACTGGTGAAGAAACCTCAACTCGCCATGGCGAATGAAGTTACTCGTGAGGCGAGTTGATGCAGATCAGAAAATCTATAAAAGCCCACTTGATCCATTCATTTGAGACAGCTAATCTCATATCATAATATTCTGTAATAGTCTTGGGGAGAGAAATAGGGCTTGTTCTTCATAGCGTGAGAGTGATAGAAGGTGAATTCTTCATCCTTTGTTGAGAAATCACAAGTTGTAATAAATCTTCATTTTTCAATTCAATCTTGCAAAGCTTCCATGACAATGAGTAGCTAAATCTCCATTGTTGGGATTAGAGGTACTTGATCTTAGCTAAATATGTAAACTTTTGATCTTTCAATATATGATTCTAGCATTTGATTTGATATTGAGATTATTCTTGCACTTTATTGTTTATGTTTGATTTACTTGTTATTGAAAAATACTCTTGAATCTAGGTTTAGAATAATCATCTATCAAAACATAAATTCTAGACATGGAATTGATGTTTTGATAATCATTCTTTGTATCTAAACTTAATGCTTTCGGATCGTTTAATAGATTGATAAATCGTCGATTGAACGATACGATTGACTCTTGGATCGTTTAATAGTTTGAGACATCGACGATTGAATGATACAATTGATTTCACAATATTATTTGGACACGAATGATATTGCCGAGGGATACGTGATAATATCAAAGAAAAGCTAGAATTCGTATACGATCATTAGGTTATATGTGATGCTTGTTCAAAGAACTCTAATCCTAACAAGTTTTACGCCTTATTAATCTCCACTTTATTATCGCAAAATAGTTTACATAGTTTCAACAAACAAACAAACTACTCTTTTAACTTAAAATGGTAATTGATGTCAAACGGTCCGTGATATCGCACTAGTCCCTGAGGAGACGATATATATAATACTTATTTTTGATCGTTGAAAAATACTACATCATCTTCTAAATTTCATCTATTATATCGATTGCTCGAATTGCAAGAAAAGATGTAGATGTGCTACTAATTGGCATCATGAGCCTTGTTCGGATTCTGGGAAACACGAGATTTGTGAGGGTTTAAATCTCTGGAAAACACGAGTGAACTGTGTGTGATTTCAGAATTTCTTGTTGAACAATCATGGGTATGAATGGAGGTTTTGTTCCTTCAAATTTGTTAACCCTAGATGAAAACAGCCGGAAAGTGCATTGATGAAGTCGCTATTTGGTGCACAAGATGTTCTTGAATTGGTGCATAATTGTTATGAGGATCTTGGTGCCAATCCTACTGAAGCACAGAGAACAACTTTCAAGTAATCTAAGAAGAAAGATTGCAAGGTTGTGTTCTATATTCGACAAAATGTTGATTCAAATCATTTTGAGAAGATCTCGAAGATAACAAGGTCAAAAGAAGCATGTGATCTCTTAGCCAAATACTATAAAGACAGTGACAATGTGAAGCAAGTGAAGCTTCAATCACTAAGAAGGAAATATAAATTGATGTTGATGGAAGAAGATCAAATAATCAATGATTATTTCTCAAAACTGATATGTGTGGTGAATCAGATGAAGGCATGTGGTGAAGATGTTACTGATCAACAAGTAGCGGGCAAAATCTTGAGATCTTTAACTTCAAAGTTTGATTTCATTGTTTTAGCTATACAAGAAGCCAAAGATGTCAAGACAATGAAAATTGAAGAACTTCAATCATCACTTGAAGCACATGAGATGTTGGTGATTTAAAGAGGTTTAGAAAGAACAGTCAATAAGCATAGCAAGCTCAATTTACCAAGAAAGATGGATATGATAAGCATTCAAAGAAGAAAGGTAAAGGAAAGTTTAAGAAAGGAAATTCGTCAAAGACGGATGAAAAGGCTGAATTCTCTAAAGGAGGAGGTGGCTCTAGTAACAATCAGAACAAGAAGAGGGATTTTGACAAAAGAAAGATTAAGTGTTATAACTATGAGAAGTTTGGTCATTATGTTGATGAGTGTTGGCACAAAAAGATGGAAAGAAAAGTCATTAAAGTGAAGAGAAAGCAAATATGGCTCAAGATAATTCAGATTCAGAAGTAGTTCTTCTTATGGCTACCACTTGTGAAGGAAATCCACTATGTGGAGATTGGTATCAAGGAACCAGAAGCATTTTCACAATAGAAAACTACAACACAATTGACCAAACTCGGAAATCAATTATTTGTGTCTTGTGTGCGTTTATTTATCTATGTTTTTTACAATCGGGCTTGTTTTTCTAACAAAACCTCTTACCTTGAATGAGAAACAACTTCAAGTGGAACCAGATCAATGAACCATTAAAGCTGATTTCCATTTTCTTAATATTTGGATCCTAATTTGCCATTTTTTCCCTTAAACTTAGAAGGAACGTTGACACACTTTCCTTGCAGAGTAGGGGGAAAGTTGATGATTTCTTCTCATAGATAACCGCAGATGTAGACATATTGGTTATGCCATCACGATTTGAGGCAAGTGGATTGAACCAACTCTGTGCAATGACTTATGGGACAGTTCATGCTGTACATCTTGGTTGTGAACTTGAGAGATACTGACCAGCCCCTTGATGAATCAGGTCTTGAATGGACTTTTGATAGTGCAGATGCTGGTAAGCTAATGCATGCATTAGATAATTGCTTATTTACAGTATAAGAACTGAGGGTTTCAACGGAGGGGGACGACTCGATACCATAGTTGCGACAATGCTGCTCAACAGTATGAGGAGGTGCTTCTTGCTTCAAAATACCAATGCCAAATCGTGGACTTTGCTTCATCAACTATAGCATCGATATTTCATATTGAAGGCGTGTTATGTCCAACACATGTCAATATCAGACATGGATGTGAAGGCCAAATTTTTGTGCTGCAAAGATTATATGACATGATACAGTTGGACCTTTTGCCATGTTTAAGGATCAGACAAAGTGATCAGCAACTTAATTGTGCTTGTAATTTTCAAAATATACACAAACTAAACTTCACATTATTACTACATACGAAATGAAATAAATAGTCAACTACCATAAATAATGAGAAAGTGCAATTACATAATTATTTCTTATACAACATAAAATACACCAGCTAGCAAAAGCAATTTGTATATACTCTAATTACATAAGAAAAAAATGGAGTAAATAGTCAACTACCATAGAAATAATGAAAAAGTGCAGATGCATAATTATTGCTCATATAAAATAAAAATACATTCAACTAGCAAAAGGAATTTGTATATACTTAAAACTATGAAAGGTGCTTCATCTAAATGAAGCCTCTCCTCTCTCTACCAAACCTCACATAGGAACTAGTTGAGAGTAGTCCTGCAAATCCCTTTGATAAAGAACCTTCAACTGAACATTGGGACTTGGATGAACACATAGGGCTACTATGTCTACTAGTTTCCATACATTCCTCTACTGCATTCCCTTGTGGATTGTCCTCACAATCTACTACACCATAAGCTCTACTCTTTTTACAGTTTGAGGAATTCATGTCTTCAGATGAATAAGAGTACTCCATATCGTCTTTTCTTGCTTCCTCGGCTAACTTCCTCTTTAGACCAGCAAAACTTTTCAGTCCTGTATGAGAAAACCAAAATCAGCTACACATTTAGGCTCAGTTGGGATTAACAGCTTAATTAAGCGTTTATCATATACATGCTTATGCATAAGGCTTATGCATAAGCTATTTCTATAACAAAAGATAAAATAAAGTCAAACTGTTTTCATATAAGTTATTTGGAGAACTTGTGAAAATAAGTTAAAAGCAGTTAATGGACATGTCATAAACTGTTTCTATAAACTAACCCAAAAAATCATACAAGTGTTTATGCTAGTAGATAGGTTCAAATAAGCCAATCCAAACAGATTCTAGTATATCGGAAAGAATCTATTTCCTTATATCAATGAGTGGTTGCAAGTAGAACTTCAATTAACTGACCAGGAATTGACAGAGATTCGGGATCACCACAGTTACAGTGGATGTTGGAATTTTCATAGTACGATCCTGGTTGCCTGCAGAACAATAAACTAAACAAAGGTCAGGAGGTATGCTGATATAATAAAATCCAGTGAGTTCAACATTTATCAAATAACGAGTGCCTAAAATTAGGTTGCAAAACTTCAAAACTTGCAAGACCCCAGCTGGAATGGAAATCATTTACAAATTCATCACAGAAGAAGTTCCTAGGCTCGTAAGTATCTTACATCACTAGCATGGCCCTTCAGTCATGAGTGAACATTGCGCAAATCAGCTCTTTATGCCGAAATTCAACTTAAAAAATTATTAAAAGATAGGAGTGGCAAGGATTGAAGTCCAGAAAACTAGTTAAAAGATGTTCGAATATCATATTGAAGACCAACTCTTCTAAAGGCTTGTTCAATTCGGTCAAGTTTATCGTTGGTTTTAGATCTCTAAGTATCGAACATCTCTAAATTATACGTCACTTATCTTCTTAATGAGCAAGGATCTCGTCACTAACCTATGTGAGTGATCTGTGAACTCCCTGTTCTTTCTGTTTGAATTGAAACAATTTCTATAATTCTTATTTCATCTAGGAAATCTAAAATTCACATGATCGACGGGATTCGAGAAGGAAACTTAGAACAAAGTGTAGTGACCAGTTGAATGAAAGGCCAACTAATTGCAAAATTTTGTCAACAGAATCAGTTTAGAAATTTAATGTCAATATTGTTGTACCACTCCTCAATCATGCAATCAAATAACCATGACATAACTCACTCTATTTTAATGAACATTCTAGGCTAAATCTCAAGTCATCAACATCTGGAACTGAGACATGCCTAGATCTGTAACAATTATAGATTTCAGGATCTGGAATTCATTAATTAGTCCACTAGCATGCAAAATTCAAGATATCTTTCAAACAAATCTTCAACCCATCTAGAAGTTCCAAAAAGTCAAACAAGTACAGGCCACCGTTACACTGACCGACCTATTTATTAATCTTATGGGACAACATTTTCTGCATGACCTTGTCCAAAATATGATGAAATACATTCTACAGAACCCCTTAAAATTTGCATACTTGTCCATAAAATGTTAAAAACAATCCTAAATCATACTTATCAACATCGAAAAACAATCTTAACGCGTAAAGACAACATATGGGAACTGGTTTATACTTTTTTCATGAAATTAATTAAATGAATATTATACTCTACCTACGTAGTATACAACTATACATGCATCAACCAAAACCAACAAAATATTAATTAATCCACCATTTAGCATCTTAGAGGACTATATGTATCAATCAATGCCATCAGGCTCTATCAAAAACCAAGTTTTGAGCAAAATCACTATAAGAACTCAAGATGCCTTGTTTGGCCATAAAGAAACCTAACCTGTACATATGCTCGACAAAATCATCTATTAAAACAGGCCAAGCACCTGCAAGCACAAAAAAATTAAAATAAAAAAATCATTGCATCAATTAGTAAAAACATCATGACTACCCCGGTGTTGCTTCCAATGCAGATTCCTCAAGTAATAATATTCAAGAAACTTCTAATCCAAACAGACATGCAGATGTGGGGTGAGGAGCAGAAATGACAAGAAGAGAGGTATTTAAGTACAAATTTCTGCATCTATGTAGCTAACTGTAAAAGGTAAATGATGAGAACAATACCTTCAGGATCATAAGCATCTAGACTATCACGAGTACATATGCTGAAAGATAGAACCTGTTGCCACGTATCCTCAGATATGTTGTATCTTTGATTTTTCTAAACAAAAAGTAATCGATTAGTTTCCAATAGAAATTAAATGAAAATAACAAGACCCTACTAGGTTGTATAGATGGATTGGCCCACGGGTTATATAAAATGGGACTTTTACAGATTTGAGTTGGCTGAGACTTGAGAAAATAAGTAACCCTAACCCTATATCAGGGTTAAAAAGAATCGCACACGAGCTCAGGTCTTATATTAACACACATTGAAGTGTGCACATTATCATTTGAAATTTACCACACATCTTTTATAACATTCTGGTAATAGCACAACCTTTGACTCATGAGATTTAAGTACTTCGAATTCAACAAGGATGACAAGTTGTATTATTGCAAGCATTATTGTACCTCAACAAAGTCACACCATGGCTGAAGCAGTGGGAACCGCCCATTAAGAACTAATTTCCAAGCAGTTAGTGCCTTGCTTACAGCTGTAAATTATCAAATTTTGAAAACAAAGGATAACCGGTGGTTATACACTCTACTTCACCATTAAAAAGATTGAATAGAACACTGTACATAAATAATTTATCTGAGATACTTACTGATGTTCTTTTGACCATTTTCACGACACATGAAGAAAACAAATTCATAGAACCGAGAAAACTCTGAAAAGGTTGCCTAGGAAAGAGAAACACAGGAAGTAGATAAGTGAGAGGAAACAAAAAAAAATGAATGCAGTAACTCTTTGTATCATGCTAGATATTTTTCCGTCTCTCTCCTCATAATATAAAGAATGCACAACCTCTCGAAATTTCACTTTTGGAGACTCACTTCTGTGTATCTAACTACTGCAAATGATAGCAAATAAAAATTTTCTTTTTTGTTTGGGAAAAGATAAGGCTTAAACCTGCTTGTGTGCTTGTAGACAGAAAATGTTATGTTGGATAAACATATGTAATGCATGACTGAAGGTGGTAAAAAATAGGGAACTGACCATCAAACCAAGCCGTGACATGAGTATTGACAGTTCATCAAAAATTGTTGCCCTGAAATTTCAAGTTAGAGAAGAAAGATGACCACTTAGTACAATCATGCGATTTATGAACATTTAAACTTCATAAATCTATACATGATACAAAAGTAACATTGAGATATACATAACAAAGACAACAACAATAAGCTGAAAGTAGAAAAACAAATGTGTTTCTTTAGAAGCATAACTTTAACGCAGATAGAAAATGTACAGCACAAAAGATCCAATCATGACTACGAAAAAAAACTGCCAGGATTCAGCTCTAGCATGCCTTCATTATTCCGATATACCGAAACCTCAAATTGTAAAAAAATCCCACAGAAATAGTAACAAACACAGATGGTAATCATCACATAAGGGAAAAAGCATTGCGTGAAATTAAAGCTTGAAATTATTAAAGAAACCACAAATTTGATAGAAGAAGACAGTGTTAGATTAACTGGGGCTGGACCAATATCAGGTCCAGTCATGCATTTGGATTTTTTTCTGCCACTAAACCGGTCATGACAGGTTGAATCAGTCAAAACCAGCTAATTTTGATTCAAATGAAAACTGGTACTCTTGCCTTTCAATATCTGATACAACTTACTAGTAATTCAAGGCAAGGCTTTTCAAAGATATTGGTAATTAATTAACTTCTATTGTTGACAAATTAGAATTCAATGCGCTACTTTACCGATTTTTCAGCAAGTGACATTGGCGAAGCCCACTTATACACTGCAACAATTTTGTAGTAATTAATCTAGAAAAAAACTGATATAATTTGCTAAAAAATTAAAACTTATGCTGGTGGGATTCGATCCCACACCCAAAGCCTCGTTTAAAAGCACTTTATTACTTGCTGAAAAATTAAATGCTTGAGCACGGATTGATGAAGTATGATGGTAGCACCAAAGATATATGACAATGTATCTTTTAGCTTCTAGAATATACAATGTACAAAGAATGCAGCATAGTACACAACAATAGACAATTAAAGCAGCACCTAGCAGCATAGTACTCATAATTCATAAAACTCACTAACAGAAAACAATAAATTAGTATCAAAACCTTAGATCAATAACCTTCCTAGATTATCAAAGAATCACAAACAGTAAAATAAATCATATTATGGGAACTGAGGTTTTAAATGAAAGGTCCAAAACCATGATCTAGAACGCAACAACGAGACAGTGACTCACAAGATGACAACAACCGTTAACGCAACAGAATTCATAAAACTCTCACTGACAAAAAACAATAAATTAGTATCAAACTTGGATCAATAACCTTCCTAGATTACCCAAGAACCACAAACAGCAAAATAAATCATATTATTGCAACTGGGATTTTAAATAAAAGGTCCGAAACCATGGTCTAGACCACGACATAACGCTTTTTGTCGTTTCTGAAACCACAGGAAAACCACGATTGTGGTGCATCAACCACATTTAACCGCGAATCTCGGTAATATCAATTGTCACAAGACGACAGCAAAGAGAGAAACGTACCCTGCACAAACTCTGGACTCCACCAATTTCGACAATTGTGTCAATGCCTCCCTTGAGAACTTAGCCTTCTGAAAATCACTATCTTGTCTATACCCTTCTTCACCAACAACAAATGCATGTCCTGATTTTATATCTGCACAAACAAACTCAAAATAGTAAACAATAAATACATAAATATTAAGGTTAAATATAATTTTAATCCAATAAAATTTTAAAAAATTTCTAGGTCTTGTATCCTGATTTAATTTTTGCGTTAACCCTCCAGGTTCCAGAGGAAAGGAACCCTGATAAACTAAAGTTCGATCAGGAGGTAACCAGGAATTGAACTCGTGTTCTCTCGAACAATTGGTGACTCTGATAATCCAGAGTTCGGTCAGGAATTGTTCCAACCAAGAATCGAGCTCATTAACCACGGAGCCCAATTACTTGGTTTCCTGTATCAAGATTTCAATCACTGAAAACTATAAACTACATGCATTAAGTTGAACATATTTAATCCTAAATAACAACACAAATAACAAAATAATTTATAAACATTACATAAAAAAACTAAAAAAAAAAAACTAGAATTATTGCTCCAGCCTTCAAGTTTGTTAAACAAATTAATCAAATTCATAATACCATGATATTAAAATTAAACAATAATATCATAAAACTAATAAAAACAAAGTTGAATTAAACGATCCAAAAGAAAAACAAAAACAAGAATTGGTGCATGATAAATTAAAGAATTGGAAGAGAAAGATTGTTACCACAAAATCTTCGGTAAATGTTGAAGATATCGAAGAGAGATGCATCCATGGAGAAGCTTGCCCTCGAAGTTGTTGAGGCAAGTAGAGAGAAGGATGCAGAAGATGATGAGATGGAAAAGAAAAGCAGAATGTAACAAAAACAAAATGATTAATTTTAATTTCAAATTTTACATTTATAATTCGGTGCCAATGAGTAAAATTTTTGCTTAATCAAATCAAATCAATTATTATGTCACTTTTATAGTCAGTTTTTTTTTTTTTTTTACACATTTATAGTTAGTTAGTTGTTGTTCAAGTATCTCTCCATAAATAAATATATTTTTATTTTTATGTAGTTCAGACAAAATTATAGGTTAAACATCATGATCGGGTTTGAACTCCGACTTTTCCACTTGTTTATCTGAGTTTTGATGGTTATTTGTTGCTTCGTCTATGTATAAAAGATGTCTATCTAGCGTGATTTGATTGAAGATACGTGTAAATTAAAAAAGTTTACATTATTGATTTTAAAAAATTAAATCATAAATATAGATGACTTTGGCAAATTATTAGGAAAAAAAATATTTTAACTGATATTTAATACTAGTTGTGTATTATATCAAATCATCATACTACAATCCACTTTAATGGTATGATATGAAGAACCAGTTGATTTATATTAAATGTCCTTGTGAAATAAATTTACGGTGACATAGCATTTTGGTTAAACTCAAAAATATATTATTGAAATAAAAAAAAAAAGTTTTAGCAAAATCCATAATATACATGTTGTACTTGAACTGAGTTTGAGTAAACAAACTTAATCAGGTTTGTGTAAGCGTACTTGAATTTAGTTTATGTCATGTACTTATTTGAATAAAATTTGAATAAGATCTAAGAACTCATAATGTACTAGTTGTACTTGAACTTAGATTGTGTGTAAACATACTTGAAATGAGTTTGTGTAAGTGTACTTAAATTGAGTTTGGGTAATGTACTTATTTAATCTTAATTTGAGTAAGCTCTAGAAACCTATGATGTGCATGTTGTACTTGAACTCAGATTGTGTAAATGTACTTAAACTTAGTTTATGTAAACATACTTGAATTAAGTTTTTGTAAACACACTTGAACTAAGTTTGTGTAAACCCGAGTTTGTGTGAGATTTAAATACATGAATGTTTGAACCAAGTTTAAATAAACGAACTTGAGTTGAGTTTGCGTAAATGTACTTGAACTAAATTTTTGTAAACATACTTGAATTGAGTTATATGGACTCAATTTTGAAAAACACAAAAATTGCATAAAATATAATGAGAACATAAAATCATCATAATCACACATAATAGACAAAAAGGCATATAAAATTGCATAAATGGAACTTAAAATCAGAAGGAAAAAAACGCATGAATGACAAATAGGGTTTATTTATGTTTTTACTTTTGAAATTGGAGAAAGCATGTCTACGAAAATGGGGTGGAATGATTGGAAAAATGAAGTCAAATGGCTGCAAAATGATAAAAGAAGGAAATGATGAAGGAAGTGAAATGGAGAGAAAGGGTTTTTTTGGGTGAAAACAAAATAAGAAGATGAAGTTGATGGCAATTAAAATTTAATTTTAATTTTAAGGCTATTTTAGTTATATTAAGATATAACCAGATTTTAAGGGGTGTCACTAAAAAAATAAGAATTGGTTTAATGTTTATGCACGAAGGGGTGATTTGTCCCTTCGTGCATAAATTTCAAAGGCTATTTTTTTATTTCCAATCAACAACAAGCCTCGGTGAGGGACATGTGGGTGATATGAACGATGGTTTTTGGGAGGTGGAATTCACTTGGTGTCGGAAATTGTTTGTTTGGGAGGAAAAACTCCTTTCAAATTTGTCTCGATTGTTGGAGGGTCCTATGACAGTGGTGGAGGATTATTGTTGGGTTTGAAGGAGGTGGGAGGAGGGTAGGGTGTTTTTGGTGAAATCTACTTATAGGTTGCTTGCGAGAGTTTTGATTTTGGAGGAAATGTGGAGAGATATAGAGAGAAAAATCGTTAATATGGAAAAGACCGACTACGTCGAAGATTCTAGCCTTTTCTTGGAAGTTAACTCTTGATAGGATTCCAACAAAGATTAATTTTTTGATGCGTAATATTTTACCATCGGATGCATCAGTCGCGTGTGCTTTGTGTAATGGTAGTAATGAAACATCAAATCATCTTTTTCTACATTGTGAGATGACGAGTGCAATCTGAGACAAGGTGTTAACATGGTTAGAATTTAGCTTCATCACGCCTCCTAATTTTATTTTTCATTGGAAATGTTTGTGTGCAAAGGTGCGGGATAAGCATTTACTAAAATGTCTTTAAGATGACAAGTTATATGCACGTTAGTTTTAGTGAACTGATATTGATGTGTATTGGAAAAAAATAAAATATGAAGTTCAATGCCGGATAGATATGACTCCTTAATAAGAGTTTATAAAGAGGAAACGCTCCTCACTTAAAACCCAATTTTATAAGGATGGGTTAAACCTAAATTTCCACGATGTTGTATCAATGTATAATGTAACTAGACTCTAACTCGTACAATGTACAGGTTTTGTAGAGTTTAATATATAAGTATCAAAATTGCTATATTATTAATTTTAGAGTTACATTCAAAGTCATAGAAACAACCAAACTAAGTGATGATCGAGAGTGATTGTCATGCAAAATCTCAAAAAAGCAAATTAGAAATATTCAGTTTGCATCAACAAAAATGAATATGGAATCAAAGTCATAAAATTAAATTTTGTGAAAGCAATCAAACGTGGAAATAAACACAATAAAAATGAGTGTTAGCGGCTTAAGGATTGGATATCCATTTTAGAAGCAACAATATTTCAATAAAAATGTTAATGGTAAAAACTTTAAGGTGTTGTTATGAGTGCACAGTTTAATTCCTTGCAAACCTTTTTTTTTCAAAAGAAATATTGCATATATATAAAGATATAAAGATAAAGATGTATAATGTTGCATGTTCGGTTAACCTATCATGTTGTATCCTCTTGGTCAAAATTAACGGAAGGACTATTTTATTTTGTAATTCCAAGAATCTATATGTCAATCTGCAAAAAGTCAAAGAGCTATTTTGGCTCAATTTTTACAACTTTGACAACCAAATTGTCTTCACTAGATAACAAATTGGTACCCTTCTTCTATAAACTCATCGGTTACAAGTCAGAACCGTCTAATCCATCCACAGTGAATACATTCATACACGTAGCATTTGAAAAGCAAGGGTTATTGGAAAAACCAATAACCTGAGTTTAAGGTAAAACATAGCATTTGTTGAGCAGTTACCTTGTGCATACTTCAAATAAATTTACCATCAATATGTGGAAATATTGGAAGCCAAATCAATTCAAGCAAGTATAGCAATAACTACTTTGATTGACTTATTTGAGCTTGTTATATACTGACGTAAGAGTTGTGAAACTTCTTTGGAGAGTTTATGAAATCAGCTTATGACATATGTTTAGAAATTGTTTTCATCTTATCTGCATAGTCTCTCCATGATAATTTATGAAAACACTTTATAGTTTATGATTACTGGTACAAGATAACAAGTTGTATAATAAGAAGTTAAGCTCATGACAACAGATGCAGCAGGATACATAAAAGTTCAGTAAACATGGACGAGGTATCAGATCAAACAAATTACAAAATGAGACATGGACAAAAGAAAATAAGCTTCAAGTTACTACTTTAAATGATTTACTTCATATGTAAGTTTGAAGAAAAAATTGCATTAGGATTAGGAATCATTTATCTAAACTTATTGTATTAATAGTCTTCAATCTTTTTTTCATATCAAGTTAGTATGTTATGTTTAATAACTTCAACAATGTTTGGACTGAACCTCGTTTTTCATCCATATATGTTACCAAAAATCTTACATGACCATGTTGTAAACTGTATCCTCGATTCATCAAAATCAGTTACAATCCTTGATCCATCAAAATTAACAGGGTCTTTTTCATACTTTATCTAAAATTCTGGTATCTTTGTTGTCAATTCAGGTCTAATAGTGAAGTTCAGTGGTAAAACATTTTTTGTCGTAAATCATTTATCACGTACACAAATCTAAAACAAAAGTGGGTGAGGAATGAAATTCGATCCAATGGTGTAAACATTTTTAAAAATAAAGGATTAACTTGACATGAAAAACTAAATAAAGGACCCTGATGCAATTTTGTCTAAATTCAATTTTCTATGAAGTTAACTCAAATAAAAAATCAGAGTTTACAAATACCTGTAGAAAATATGTCTTACACTTGAGCAGTGCACTCCATGGTTCAAATCATACTAGGCAACCTCTCAGAAGATTCAGCCTACAATGGCAATCAATGTGATAAAACATTTTACATAGCCCATGGAGAAAATGCATCAAGTATGACAGAATCAAAATCCAGCAAATCAGTTTCACTGTTAAACAACATATCTAAGATCAAAACATAATAAGGTTCAGTTGTATGTTCATAAAACCAGAACAATAACTTACTCCATTTGTAACCCTGCACCCTACAAAAAGATCGGCAATTTCAATCCTGGATACTTATCACAAAAACTGAAATTACTTTAAATCTTTAACCTATGAAGCACTGATGCATACACAAACAAGGCATTGATATAGACACAGACACCGGTAATAATATAAGAAAGTAAAAGTATAACCAACCACATATAGTATCGTGTCATGTCGGATTGTGACAGAAGCCAGACATTGAACACGCCATCAATCTGAAGTGGCAATGCTACATACTCTATGACTATGACAAATAATAGAAAATAAGAAACACCAGATTCAAACGAACAATGACAAAATTGCAAATTAGTAAAAGTAAATAAGATTAAAGTATTCTGATATTCCAAGGTATAAATAACCAAACTGTGTATGATCCAAAGTTCCTTACAACTTATTGCCAAGACAGGCTTATTTAAAGACAACCTAAATCTGACCATCTATGAAACACTCACAAACACGAACATCGAACACAACCAATTATGTGTTGGTGTCATGTTTGTATCGTTGCTACATAGATGACCATGATTATATAACTATAACCAACTCCTCTTCCCACAATATTCAATTATTATTCTCTCGTTTCTATGAGTTAAGAGTCTTATATTTCTGTATCCTATTTCTTGATCTTTCTATTCTTCTTTGGACCCGGAACTTCTAACCTACCAACAGAACAACCACACTTTCCTCTAAGAACTAGAACAGCTCTTCCATTAACAGGTGCCATCTTCTTAAGCTCGGCTTCGAGTTCGCGATGATGATCACAAGGAATCTTAAAAAGACCCTTTTTAATTCCACCACCATCTTTACCCAACGACGGCGAATTCTTCACACAATCTTCAGTCTCTAACTGAATATCAAATTCAGCAGCATTCTTCAATCCCTTACAATTAGGATTCCCGCATTTCCTTGATGCATAAGCCACAAAAAACCATGTAGCAATAACAGCACAAGAAACACTAACTCCAAGGGATACATAAATCACAGGAGCAACAGCAACTTCTTCTTTAACCAAATCCATAAACAAACCACAAAGTTTGAAACTTTCACTCATCACAAATTGAATATATGGAAAAACCAAGAACCCTAAAGCAATAACAACAGCTATAAATATAACCACATCAACAACAGCGGATCGAGATCGCTCGCACTGCGGAATCTGAAGAGAATTGAGTGTCTTACGGTTCCTCGATTTAGCTAAATCGAGGGAATTCGCCATGGATGATGATGATTGGTCAACGGATGAGATCAAACTATGAAAATTTACCATTTCAATCACAGAAACCCTAAAATTGGATCAAAACAATCGAATTGAATTGACCCAGTTCGATTAAACCTGAAAAATTGAAAATTTGAAGTGATCAATAAGATTCAATTGAGGAATTGTTGTGGGGTGTTCTTAATCAATCATCAATCACAGAAACCCTAAAATTGGATCAAAACACGCAAACCCTAAAATTGAATTGACCCAGTTCAATTAAACTTGAGAGAAATGGAAATTTTGAGTGATCAATGAAATTGGATTGAAGAATTGATCAAAATCAATGGATCCAAATTAAAAGGTGTGAATGTTTTTAGGGATTTTGGATTGAAATTGAGAGAGAATTGAAGAGAAAAAAGAGTGAAATTGGAAGTGGGTTTAGGTTAGGACAGGTTGAAGGGTGTTGAAGAGAGCATAAGCAGACGAAGAAGCATCACTGCTTCATTGTTTTGCTATCATCGCATCTTCATCTTATAAATAATATATTATTATTACAGAAATTCATTTACAACATTAACTTTCAAATTACACATTTTTTTACTATGTAAAAAAAATTACACTTTATTTTGTTAATAAAATACACTTTATGTTAATAAGATTCTTTAAAAACAATTAAGTGGTCAAACAATAAATATAAAGCAATAAAATAAATTTTGATATATTACCAAAAAAAATTGATAATTATTTTTGGAGCTTCTTTAAAAAAAAATTATAGAGCTTATATTCAATTTTAAAATTTATAAAATTAACAAAAAGTGGTCAAAGTTTTGTCAAAAAAAAAAAGTGGTCAAAGTTTGTTATAAAATATTGAGACTTTATATGTTCAAACCCTCATTAAATAATGTACATAAAATGAGATTATAAAATAATCGTTAAAGAAGTTCATCATTATTAAAATATTTGTTTTGACTTGACGTGAGCGTGATGATATCTTTGGTTGATGATTTATAAATACATCTATTAACCTTGGTTGAGTATACTTTAACTCTGGTTAGCCTCATAATCCGTGAGTGTGATGATATCTTTGGTTGATGATCTATAAATACATCTATTAACCTTGGTTGAATATACTCTAACTCTGGTTAGCCTCATAATCTAACTCACCAAACATTTTTCTTGTAAAAGAAATATATAAAAGATTTTTAAACATTGAAAGAATATTGTTTATATATAGAGACAACTTTCTTTCCAAATTTTGCTTATAATTATTGAAGAAAGGGGTTTCATTTTTTCTTCCTAGTTGTATATATAATTAATATTATGTGCATCACTCTTAAACCAATATTTATAACTTTTTTTGTCTATATTATATCAATTTGAATTAATTTCATTTCTCAATATCAATTTTATAATATCTGTATTATATAAACTTATCTAAATTTTGGTTTAGATATTCATTTTTTATGTTTTCAACTCAAATTTGAATTTAGAAAATATTTGTTTAGAAACAACTTGACTCAAATTGTAGTTAGTTTTTTTCGTTCCTTAAATTATTGTAACGCCCGTATTAAAAGTGTCTAGAATACTTAATACGTTCGTTAAAAGCTGATACTGGATACATTAAATCTTACAATACAGAAAGCGACATAAGTCGAGATTCAGATACAAGAGTCATATATTACATTATTTAAGCATAATCAGACTAATGAAACGAGTGCAACAAGTCTCATCATGATACATATAGCTACAATAACATAATAAAACTAGACAGCACAAGCATGGATCCATAAGCACAATCAGTCCGAAGCCTTCTCCTTACCTTTGCCTCGAACAACCTGCGAACTTGAACAAAGAAGGAGTGGGATGAGACATAATGCCTCAGTGAGTTCTACCTAAACCCTAAGCTATGGGTAACCGCGGGGAAAG
>Ga0228710_1006753_pt1 | contig 17257 bp, 17 predicted proteins | sample MedpolnodulmetaG_FD_177995 | JGI IMG/M metagenome (GOLD analysis project Ga0228710, IMG submission 177995) | Root nodule microbial communities from Medicago polymorpha collected in Santa Monica, California, United States - pink nodules | ecosystem: Host-associated > Plants > Roots > Nodule... | reverse complement strand
AAAAAACCCATTCCCCCCCCCCCCCCCCACACACACACCTAAATCACACATTGTCCTCAATGCAAGCAACAAGCATAAAAATAAGAGTAAGGAAAGAACACACCCAAGGAATATAGGTAGCATTGCAACTTCCAAGTCTGGTGGTTTTGGTGGAGGCCTTTCTGCACTACGAACACATGAAATAGGAAAATGTAAATTGTAAGAAAATTTGGACATCAATAACAAATCTGGTGGATTAGAAGGAATAGCCTTCACATATGGTAAACCTGCAATAACAAAAGTAGGAAAATCAGAAAATGCACGTTTAGCGTGTGAGCGATATAAATTAGATGGAAAAGATGGGCAAATGGTGAAAGACAAATTCAAGTAGCATGGCTTAATTAGAGGCTTCACCAACATTTTTTTTTGTTAAGGACAATGGTTGCCAATGGTTAAAATCCACCTTTCGAGTTTCAGATTAAACATTTATTGAATCTTCTTTAATTTTAGCACAAGTGGTTGTCAACATCAACCTGTCTTCACCTAAAATGGATGCACTAATATCATGACAAGTATTGCAAACACCACATTCACAAGCAGAAATTTCAAGAGATTTCTCTATTTCAAGAACACTATAAAATTCATCTTGATCGTAATCCAAGAAAGTTTGTGGGACAATCTCTTTCATGCATTCACTTGATATTTTCTTATTTAGTTTATGATCATCACATGAGACATATGATGTTTTATTTGGCTCACCTGGAGTTTCATCAAAACTTACATCACAAGCTATTACCTTTAGTAGTGGAATATGTTGTACATCATCATGTAACATCTTGTTGTTTTGAGTTTGATGAAAGGTGGAGACTAGCTGGCCAATTTGTTCTTGGATAACGTTGAAGGATGCAGCTGTTGTCTCCTGGAATTGAAGGTTATCTTGTTGGAATTGAAGGTTATTGAAAGCCATTTGTTTGATCATATCTTTCAACTCAGCGTGTGGATCAACTTCCAATGGTTCATATTGATTTTGCTGAAACTGTTGATATGAACAAATAGACTGCTCTTCAAGATATGAATTTTGCTCACAATAATATTTTCCTTGAAGATCACCTACAATTTGAGTCTCACCACAAAAATTAGTATCTAACAACATATGACATGCATCATTACCATGATATTTAGAGCAAATATTGTGAATCCCATATGTCATTAAATTAACAACATAAGCCAAAGAATTCAATGAGTCTCCCTTTTTTTTTTAAATACTAATGGAGATCAAAAGAATGTATAATTTCAGAATTTATGCATCATTTGAATATTTGAAGGCAGCACAACAAATCAGAAAATACCAAAAATATCCTAATGCTAAAATAAATAGAAAATTGATAAAATGTGTCAAATAATTTTTTTTTAAAAAAAATATAGAATATCTACAATCTTATAAAAATATAGTAAATAAAAAACTATTTTTTTGAAAATTAAAATAAATTAAAAAACGGTCTAAAGGAAGGAATTTCAGATTTTTAGCCTCGACTTCCGTTTACAAAAGTATTGCTCCTTGATTTTTTCCAGAAATGCTCACCAATTTTCTCAGCAATCAGAGCAATTGACTGAAAATCATTTGTTTTTCCGAACGTCCGACGTTAGAACCTGGAACAATAGAGAAAACTCACAATAAAATGTTAGAGTTAGTGGAGTTCTAAATTTGGCTATTGCTTATCAGAGTTCCCCGGCAACGGCGCCAATTTGATCACTGTCGTGCACGATCAAAAATAAGTATTTTAAAACAAGTAGTACGAGGTAGTTAACCTTAGTAGTCTCTCGAAGATTTCTGACTTAAAAATGGCCAAATAAGAACACTGTAAACAAAATACAATGATATAAAAATGGGGGGATTCAATTGGAGAATCAATTTTGAAAAGAAACGAAATAACAATCAATATAAGATAATCGATCCACTGATTACAACGGTGTTCATGAGATATATCGTAAGTTGAAAGAATTATTCCCTTTTTTTATAATTCCAATTATGTTTGATTACAAGACTAACCAATCAACCGACGATGAGTCCTATATAAATTTCTACTGAGACAGATTACCCCCGTTAATCTATCACAAATTATGATTAACTGAAATTGTTGCACAACCGTTACAAAAACACAATTAATTTAGGAACTGAATTCAATCAAACCTTATAACTACGTCATAGATTCTAACAAACCCTATTTGAATTAACACAAACAACCGCTGGTATTGATTCGAATAATCTTGACTCTAATTTGAAAGCATCAACCGATTATCTCAAAATAGATTAAAGCAATACCAATATTTGTGTGTTAACCAACAATCAGAAATTGAAATTGCACGACGAAGGTTTGAAAGAAAAGAAATAATCATAAAAACACAATGGACATTGAAAACCAAACCTTAGTTTTTCCCAGGTTTCAATGGAATTGAAGTATTAATTCAATTCCATTGCTATTAATTTAATAATCAAGTGAGACAGGAATATGGAATTGTAATAGAATACTTGGGGGGTCCATAATATCATACAAGATATTTAAATGAAAAATGAAATACTGTACTTGGATTCGAAATATAGTTCTAATATCCTTGATGAACAACCTGAGTCAGTGAATCAACCTAGGGTTTTAAGCTTCCATGACAATAAGTTTGCACAAGAGTTTAATAAAATGGCTGAATGGAAAAGAAGAAGCGTGTCTGTTGTTTTTAGCCTTATTTATAGGTATAAACATTAACCAAAAGTTAAAAAATGAGCTACAACAATAGTTGGGCCAAAAGTCGGCTAATCGACCCATTTACGGCTAAAAACATTTGACCCAAATTCGTGGTCAACACATTTGCTTCAAAGAACGACATTTTTTATCAAGAGGACGTCGAAACTGGGCTTCGTGCCAAACATGAAAGTTGTAGATATTTTCCTTAGCTTTCCAACGCATATTTTTACGTCTCGATCAGATAACCGCAACCAAAGTTCGGGATGCACGGTGAACAGGGGTCAAAACACATTAAAAACGAAAATTAATCCACAAATTATATTAACGCTCAAATTAGACCCAAAACAAGAAAACATACTAAAATCGTAAAGTTAAGCATAAAAAACTTTCAAAATATCAAAATGCAATGCTATAAAATATGTGCAAAAATGCACTGATCAGTTGTAATCTGGAGGGATGATGGTATGGTCGAAAGTGTCGAGGCAAATCAAAGTTACTTTCTTGCTGAAGTCAATCATGTCACAAGTAAGACCTTTGAGAAAAAACTTGGCAAATATTGCGCCATGTTCTTTTGCTGAAGATGGTTGTAATGACCAAACATATGTGAATTCCGTAAGGCCCCATCCAACCCATGGCTTCATGTTGGAAAAGGAGATCCCTAACACAGAACTTATGGCGAAAGGTCTAATTCCCCCAACCGGGCGGAATGTTTAAGTGGTTATCATGTCTGAGCAAGATGCTTGGAACAGGATTACGACTTATTTGGCCGAAAATAAAATCAAGAAGGCCTTAGAGGCTAAATTACAACAAAAGATGGTTATAAGAACCATTGAAAAAGATGTTGTCGAAACAGTTGATGACGAACCAAAGGAAATAATGGATGAAGTCCAAAAACTCGATTGCATTTTTTATGATGAACCTTTAGGTTTTGAGAAAGATCCTTCTCTTGAAACCAGAAAAGATCCAGGCTCAAGACCCTTTGGAGGAAATTGATTTGGGAGATTGATCAATAAAAAGGCAAACTTACATAAGTTTTAAAATTGGCCCAAAATTTAAGGTTCGAATCGTTGCACTTCTAAATAAGTATAAAGACTGTTTTGCTTGGGATTATAATCAAATGCCTGGTCTAAGAAGAAATGTGGTAGAATTGAAGTTACCAATTCGACCTGAAAAGAAACCAGTATAACATCTTCCAAGAAGGTTTGCACCTCAGATCGTGTCGAAGATTAAAGAGGAAATCGAAAGACTCCTCAAAAGCAAGTTCATTAGAATTGCAAGATATGTTGAATGGTTAACAAACTTTGTTCCTGTAATTAAGAAAAATGGAACTCTTAGAGACTTGAACAATGCTACACCAAAGGATGAATATCCTACGCCAGTGGCAGAATGCTAGTTGATTCGACAACAGGGTTTGAATACTTGAGTATGCTCGACGGCTATTCTGGTTACAATCAAATCTTTATTGCTGAAGAAGATGTGTCAAAACAGCGTTTCGATGTCCATGAGCTTTAGGCACGTACGAATGGGTAGTAATGTCTTTTGGTCTAAAGAATGCTAGTGCTAAATACTAAAGAGCAATGAATTCAATGTTTCATGATTTTATTGATAAATTTATGCAAATTTACATTGATGATATTGTCGTAAAGCCTTCGTTGGAAGATGATCATTTAGAACACCTTCGATTGTCATTCAAAAGGATGAAAAAATATGGATTGAAAATGAATCCATTGAAATGTGTCTTTGGTGTGTGTGCATGTGACTTTTTAAATAAATAAAATAAAAGATAAATAAAATAAAAACGACATTATATTAAATAAATATCCAACAAAAATAAACAGATGTTCACCTTAGAACTCTAACCTACAAATAATTAGTTACACATGGTAACTAAAAACAAATTACTAAAGATAAAAACATACCCTAGAAAATGAAGGAGAAGATAGAAACTCTCCTAACACTCCAAAGTTGCTTTCCTCTTGAACTGCCACAGTTTTGAACGAGAAATTTTGAATAAGGAAGACTATTATTTATAGTGGGAGTTTCTAACAGGGTTTGGGCTAAAAACGTGTGCTAAACCCACAAAAACGCATAAAATTATGCCTGCGCCACTCGCATTTCAAATGCTAGGGGCGCATGGCATATGCCCAAGGCGCATGGCTGCTTTTTGGCATGCCCGAGGCGCATGGGATAGCTTCCCGGGCCTAGTTTCTTCGATTTTTGTCGTTTTTTGGTCTTCGTCTTCAAATAAATTGCCTCGCAAGTGTACGGTTTTACCGAAGTAGTAAAAATAGAGTATCGTTCCAACAAGGAGTTATGAATTTAATTAACTTTTAACAATGATTAGAATGATAGTTTTAAAAGTAAAAAGGTTTAGTTTTTGTTTTTGAAATAAAATAACAATAATAAAAAGGTGCCTTGGGATTATTGGTTCATCATTGATAAGTGTCAAAAAGGAGTTAAATAGACTGTATATTTTAGGCACTTTGATTACTTGGTTTGCAAGTTATCCTACGAAAAGCTCACAAATACTGAAGAATCACTCAATTATGTTTTTCACATCTAATGCCAACTCTTTGTAGGAAAATACACGCTTGGACACTCTAGAAGCAAGAAAACATGAAGAAATGCAAAGGACAACTTGCCATGGCGAGTTGGGTGTGAAAGGAACAAAATAGGCAGAAGTACCAGTTTACTTGCGAGGCGAGTAAGTTTACCAGTTTACTCACCATGGCGAGTGAAGTTACTCGGAGGCGAGTAAGGCGGTCTAAACCTCAGAGCTGACGTGGCACAAACCCACTGGTGAAGAAACCACTACTCGCCACGGCGAGCGTTTCTACTCGGGAGGCGAGTTCAGACAAAACAGGCCATATAAAAGCTCATTTTGTTCAGTTCAAGGGGATCATCATGAGAGGATAGTTTAGGCCACTGGAGGAAGAGAGAAAACAGGGGAAAATACAGAGAGAACCTAAAGAGCAAGGAGCACAAGGATTGAAGGAAGACACAAGATCATTGAGACATCATGGCTTGGTTCCATTTCATCTCTTCTTTTCTCCTTGTAAGGTTACCATGACAATGAGTAACTAAACTCTTTTTGTTAGGATTAAATGTAGTTAACTCTATTTGTATGTATTCCCTTTGATTGGGATTTTGTGTGATTCTAATTTATCTTATGATATTGATATTATTCTTGCTTCCCATGTTTTGATCTTATGGATTTGAATGGTGATTGAAAAATACCTTTTGAATCTAGGTTAGAATAATCTTCTATCAATACTTTTGTTCTAGACATGGAACTTAGGTTGGTAATCACTTTGAATATTGGAACTTAAAGCTTTTGTATCATTGTATAGTGCGAGACATCGACGATACAACGATACAATCGACTATTGGACTGTTTAATCGTGCGAGACATCGACAATTAAACGACCCAATAGAAATCACGATATCATTTGGACACGAATGATGTTGTTGAGCAATATGTGATAATATCGAGTGATAGTTAGAATCTGCAACCCAAATCCGAGAATACGTACGAGTAGGTTGACGAAGTTTAATCCCAGCATACTTATTTCCCTGTTAACTCTCATCCCATTTATTAATTCTTAGTTTGCTAGTGTATGAAACAACAAAATACCCGACAACCCTAGCTCAGAACGATATTGACTGTTGAACGGCATAGAATATCGCACCAGTCCCTGTGGAGACGATAACATAAATACTTACTTTTGTTGCTACAACAATATGCTCTCTCATTTGTCCGGTCAACCAATTGTCGATCGCATTAAAGTGAAGCTTGCCACTTGGGAAGGAATTCTTTTATCCATCATGGGTAGGGTCCAATTGGTGAAGTCAATAGTGCATGGTATGCTGGTATATTCTTTTCATATTTATCGTTGGCCTATCCGACTATTGAAGATGTTAGATCATTGGATCAAGAATTTTGTTTGGAGCGGCGATATATTTACTCGGAAAATTTGCACTGTTTCTTGGAATCAAGTTTGTCTCCCATGGGAGTTTGGTGGCCTTGACCTTAAGTCCACCCGCGCCATAAACTTTTCTTTGCTATTACATCTTAGTTGGAAATTGTTCACGCAAGACTCGCAATGTTCCTAGCTCTTTCAACAAAGATTCCTCTCCTTTGGTATCCCTCGCACTCGCTATTTCAAGTCTTCTATTTGGCCAGGTGTGAGGGAATACTTGAGTACGATGAATGAAAATTCTGTTTGGATTATTGGGAATGGAAATGATATTAATTTGTGGTTGGACAATTGGATGGGAACTCCTTTAGTCTCTTTGTTAAATCCACTGGTGCACATGTATTCTTCGCTCACGACTAAGCTTTCTTCCGTGATGGTTAATGGAAAATGGAAGATACCTAAACCTCTTATTGACTTCCCAACCGTCGTAGAGCAGACTTTGAATATTACGCTTCCGATCACTCCTTTGTCGGATAAGCGAGTTTGGAAGCATGCAGCAGATGGCATTCTCAATGCTAGGCTGGCGCATATGTTCTTGCGGCCTCCCCTTGTTAGACTTGATTGGTCGGCTGTTATTTGGCGCACTTGCATCCCACCGTCGCACTCTTTTGTTTTTTGGCGTTTGATGTTATCCAAGCTACCCACGGATCATAACTTACGGACGCATGGCTGTACTATAGTCTCAGTTTGTGTTCTCTGTTACAAACATGCTGAAACATCCTCTCATTTATTCCTTGATTGTTCATTTGCGGCTTCAGTTTGGAGATGGCTGGGTGTGAAATTAAATTGCTCTTTTTCGCTGCTATCTTACTTTTCTCTTCTTGAATGCATACCGCATAGATGCAGCTCTCAAATGGCAGATGTTTTTGCAGCCGCTATATCCACACGGTGCACACTATTTGGTTGGCTAGAAATACAATCCGGTTCAGCTCCTCAAGAATTAACTTGCATAACACTTTGGAGAAAATTTCCGCTTTGGTGACTATGTCTGGTCTACATTCTACTAGTAATTGCGCTGTCGACGATGTTGCACTGCTGAACAGTCTACAGATTTCCCCATCCTACCGGCGTGTCAGAGATATTGTTCCAGTCATTTGGCAACCCCCTTCCATCACTTGGGTAAAGGCGAACACTGATGGCTCTGTTATTGGTTCTAATTCTTCTTGTGGTGGAATTTTTAGAGATCACACCGGTGCTTTTCTGGGCGGATTTTCTAGTAACATCGGTTTAGGGACTGTTTTTGAGGCGGAGCTCACAGGTCTTATGCTTGCTATAGAATATGCTGCTAGCCACAATTGGTCCAGGTTGTGGTTAGAAAGTGACTCATCCAGTGCGGTTCTTGCTTTTAAAAATCACGCGGCCATCCCAATTCGCTTTCGAAACCGTTGGCATAACTGCATGTAGCTTGGATTATCTATTATTTGTACTCACATTTACAGGGAGGGAAATTGTTGTACGGACGCTTTAGCAACTATGGGGCATGACATGCTCGACACTACTTGATTCCACATTATGCCGTCTTCTCCGTCAGTTGATTTTACTAGAGATAGAAATGGGTTGCCCAACTTTAGATTTCCGTAACCATTTCTGTCTTTTTTATACTTTGTTTTTCTGTTTGGTTTTGAGGGTATTGGCCTAGTCCCCCCTCCTTTGTTCATATTTTCTCCTTGTTATTAATATTATTATGTATTAGGGAGGTGGTAGAGGATGGGAGTTGTTGTTGGGTGCCAACCTAGTTGGGATGCTTCAACCTCTCCCTGATGCCTAACCTTTCTGTTTGCCTATCAAAAAAAAGAAATCTAAACTTTTTTTTAATTTCAAATCTGTTTTTCTAATTTACGAATTATAATTTTTTATTTTTTATTTTGAAAATTAAGTTCCATATTTTTTTGAGAAAGAAAAATCTGAAATTTTTAATTTGAAAATTAATTTTTTCAATTTTTAAAATTTTCAAAAATTAATTTTCAGATTTTTAAATTAATTTTTGTGTTTTTTTCTTTGATTTTAAATTAAATATGAGGTGTTAAATGAATTATGCATGTGGCCAATAAAAAATAATGAAAAATAAAAAGAAATATCCACCTCAGCGCCACGTAAGAGATTCTGCTGAGTCATAGGGGTCAGGGTGTAACAGCCCGATTTTCGCTAGATTTATTCGATTATTTATTTATGTGTGTTTATATGTGTTTATATGTGATTAATTGCCTCTGTGTGTATTTTGGATTAGGATTAGTGGATTTCGGTGTTAGAAGGGTATTATGGTCATTTTAGACTCATGGGTATTTTGGTCATTTTGTGAACAAGGGTAAATTAGTAATTTCATGGTGAGGGTTATTTTTAGTGTTTCAAGTGAAAACCATTATTTTTACTAAGTTACTATTCGGTAGTGATTTATTTTATAGCGGTAAGTGATCGTTATTATTATTTTAACCGTTAGTAGAGAGAAACTTTGGGGGTTGATTTATTAATGTTGTGAGCCACGCTAAGAGTGCTAAGAGGGTTAAGTCCAAAGTGTGGAGGTATTAGTCATTAAAGAAAGTAGGGTTGCATAATCATTTTACAACTTTGAGAAGAGGTAGAGAGAGAAAGGGGAAAGAGGAAGAGAAGAGGGTTGTTGAGAATCTTGAAGAGTCAAGAGGAGTTAAAGATTTTAGGAGCTTGATTGAAGCTTCAACTAGGTTTGTTGCTTATTGAGGTAAGGGGGTTAGATTTCATTCATAATCTCTTCGTATAATTTCTTTTCTACTTCTTTCTACCCATAAGTGCTTATTTGTATAAAGTGATTATTATGATTTTAATTGATGAAATTCGTGCTTATGTTTTGATGCAATGTTTGGGTATGTGAATTTGATGTTAATTAAGTTGTTGATGATGAATTTACATGCTCAAGTTATGTATATATGTATACTTGTGTTTTTGCTCAAAATTGGTGAAGTATAATGTTGTTGTTGATGAATTCACTTCTGATTATTGTTGTTGTTGTTATGAGATGTTGTTGTTGATGATTGAAGCCTTGGGTAATCATAATCATAGAGCTTGTTGTGAAATTGTGTTGTTCTTGAGAAATTTTATAAAGATGGGTCAAATGGTAATTTTTGTTAAAAGGATGTTTTGGTTTAAGTTTTATATGGTTTTGAGTCTCTTTTGGTGTTTATAAACGTTTGGACAAACCATGAGATCAAATTTAGGCTTAAGGGATTCAAAATTGGGATTTTGGGGATGAAAAATGAGTGTTTCATGACAGCAACCTGTCATTACTCGCCATGGCGAGTGATTTTACTCGCGAGGCGAGCTGCCAGGCAGCACGTTGTCATAGAAATCCAGGCGTTGTCATAGAATCTCTGTTCACATTTCAAACTCAATTTTATTAAAAACATTACTTTTGCCAAAACAAAATCAGCTTTAGAAACGCTCATTCAAAACATCCATTAATTGCTTTTGAGTGAACCAAATATCAAACATAAAACTCATGCATTCATAGTAAACAGAGATATAACTCTTCTAGTAGTGTTACAGAAACATTTGTCTGGTTTAATATTTCTAGTTCCAACCCATTAATAAATCAGTTTGCAAGTTTCAACTTTATCACTCTAATTTATTGAAAACCCTGTATGATTTTCTTATAATTATAAAAGTATACAAGTTTCTACATATGTATACATAACTCATGCATTCATAGTATATACAATATACGCATAATCAAACAAACATATAACATATGCATAGACAACTTATGCATTCATAATATATACAACATTGAAGTTTTTAGTTAAATAAAGTACGCCTAGATACAAATATATCATGGCTCTCATATCTAAAATATATTACAATCTAACATTTGTATTTTTGAAAACTAAAAACTAACATAAGGATGAGTTAATTGTTTAATAAAACCTAACAAAAAGTTATGGCTAATTCAATCCTGGAATGTCAGACTACATTTTAGTCTTTTTTGGTTGTGATACCACAGACATTATAGTATCAAGATAAGATGAATCAACAGAGGAACAAGAAATGGAGGTTTCGCTGTCGGGGAGAGAATGTTTTCTCTTGATCGTGTCAACAACATTTGCAAACTTGGTGTCTTGTTGAAGTGCTATTGATGAACTTGGAGGTGGATGCTCATCCTTCACGCAAATTCCAGAAATAGCATTCTTTTCTCCTTGAGACATATACTGGTCATCCTCTTCGTCGTCAAGATTTATGATCTCAACATCCTTTTGCATATTTAAACTTCCACCAGCTGGCACAAAAATGAGAGATGCTTAAACTTTACATACCTTAAGATTTGCAAAACATGATAACACTCGAGCAAAAACTTAAAATAAGGAATGGTATATTCTTTATTCCAGTCACTAGCTCATCAATTTCAGATTTTCAGATAATGCATACATCAAGCATCCTGTAATAATGTTTACCTAGGAGAAACAATATGTGTTTTCTTGCCTGCTTTTGTGTGTTACATTTTGTTTACTGGAAAGAAAACTTCGGCAAGGAATGAGGAAGAAATAACAGAAAAGATAACAAAAATATAAAAGAGAAGATATCAAAAGAAAACCTCAAGTTACAGGTAAAAATTAGGCTTCAAAAATCTGACAAGAATACCAAAACAAAGACTTTCCAAATCAAACTATGAGCTGGGCTGAACATTTAAGGGAGAAAATAAGAAGAGTGTTATGTTAAACGCTGGATAACAAAGATAAATCAACCCCAGGCTTCTTTGCACTATGACAGTAATGATTTTCACATTAGAGCGAAAACCAAGTCCCCTTTTTGCTAATATGGCTTTGTTGGATTTGCTTCATCACCATGTGAGAGCATCCGCCATGAAAATTGTTAAGGAAACGTGGAGTATAAAACAATACTATTCTATTATAATTTATATTCTAGGTAAGAATTAAGATTCAAAGCATACATGGTTTCAGAAGAACAAAAAAAACAGAGATATAAAAGAGCTACTATATGCCATATCCAAATACTTCACCAGAGATAAGCTTCTGACTAACTTCCCCTACATAACCATTCTCATTAAACTATTCCTTCTGGATGCTACTGAATAACGAACTCCAAATAGGCCCTGTCATCTCAACCACTTTCTTGGGCCTTCTTGCATATACTGTCCAACCCTTGACCTGCGATCAAGACACAATTGGTCAGCAATCTATTCTACAGGATCATCTCTCTATTCTAGTTTACTGACATTTCGAGTTCCTGAAGCACAGTTCTGTCCTTAACGTTGAAACTAGGGCTTCTCCTCATGAACGTAACTTCCTAAGTAGTTTCCTCAGCAGATCTGTTCTGCAACTGAGCAAATACATGTCTTATCAATTCATTATGGTGAAGGAAAAACCTCCCTAGAACTAAGATTTGTTTGAGGTTCTACAGTTCCTGTCACTCTCAATGCTCCTTAAACTTACATATGAATCAAATTCAGCTAAAAGAGAGCCAATAGCTTTCTTTTGGCCAAGTAACATGGAATAAAAATGGACCCAAGAGAAGAAGGAACAAGCTTCAAAAATCACAATTCACTTTCCATCTAGAGAGGAACATAATATCACGGGGCTAATTGAGTTTATCTTAGTTATGACGTATTCTAATTCCAAATTATGATTACTAGCTATAGGTATTTTATTGTGGTATGGTTCAATCACTAGTACCTTCACCAGTTCAAAGAATTTATAAAAATAGTTCCTACTCATTGCTTTAATAAAACAGGAAAAACATGGTTTCAGGTAAAACTACTTAGCAATCTAACCAAACATTTATCCGATCACACTTAATTACAGAAAGTAGCACTCGAAAATGCATATCTTATAGGAAAAATAAATGCATGTATAATTTTCATACCATGAGAGTGGTGACCATCTTCATTTATTTGCAAAGGAGCAGTCTCCTCCACAATTTCATTTCTGAGCTCATTGTCACCAACATCCTGTTGTCCTTTCTCTAGAGAATCAGCAACCATAAGATCAGCAGTAGGAGGCTCCCCCTCATTGTTTCCACCTCCAGAAACACCTACACTCGTCAAAACCTTGGCACTATCCTCCAACCTTGCAACTCTTTCATGCAGCTTTCTGAATTTCGTGTTCAAAAACTCGAGTAAACTCTCTACCTTGCGCTTTGCATCTTCTAATTTTCTGTTTTTGACCTTCAACTTGCTTACAGTTGCCGATTTATCGGTCACAGTTTCCTTCAATTTACTATATTTCATCTTAAGACCGGCATAAGCACACTCATTAAACTCCATTTCACCAACCTTTCTTTGAAGCTCATCGACAGCATTCCTATCCTCTAACCATTTTTCCTTTAACTTCTCAAACTCCAAGACCTTATTCTTTAATTCAGATTTTATCACATCAAGTGCATTCTCATCATTCACCCTTTTTCCCTTCAGCTCCAAAACCTCGTGCTCTAACTCCACATTCTTTCTTCTCACGACATCAAGTGCATTTCTATCTTCAACCATTTTTTCCTTCAACTTTTCCAACTCCAAAACTTTAGATTCTAGCTCACACTTCTTTCCTTTTAGCACATCAAATGCATTTCCATCTACCACCATTTTCTCCTTTAATTTCTCAACCTCACACTCCAACTCACCACTCTTTGTTTTTAGCATATCAATTGCATTCTCATCATCCACCCTTTTTCCCTTCAGCTCCAAAACCTCATGCTTTAACTCTGCATTCTTTCTTCTCTCCACATCAAGTGCATTTCCATCTTCAACCCTTTTTTCCTTCAACTTCTCCAACTCTTGAACTACATTTCCATCTTCCACCATTTTTCCCTTCAACTTGTTAATCTCACCCTCCAAATCCTCATTCATTTTGCTAAGCACTTGAAATTCCTTATCAGCCTCTACTTTTTCTCGTGTCAGCTTATTAACCTCACACATCAACTTAACATTCTTCTTTTTTAGAAGATCAATGTTTCCATTAGCTTCCTTTAAAGGATTTTCATGAGTTCTTTGAGCCTTCTTGGAATCCTTCAAAAGAGCTTCATGAGTTTCTTGCAATTTGTTCCATTTCTCACAAATTTGATCTCTTTTGTTAAACTCTTCCTCAGCATGTAGCCTTGAGAGTTTCTCATGTTGAAGCTGTTGTTGAAGGTGTTGAATCTGGTCTCTAAGTTCCAAATCCCTTGTCACCAAAACAACTTCAACTCTTTCATAGGTTTCAGCACGACAAGCAGCAAGCAAAACACGTTGAACAAGATCATGGATAGTCATTCCTTGTAAGTCATCAAGAAGAGTTGTTTCCTCCTCCACCACCACCACTGGATCTGCTCCAACTTCATCATCATCAGCATCATCTCTATCAAGAATTATATTGTCGTTGGAAGGTGAGTCAGGTTCGATTTTGGGTTTGAAATTCATGGTAAGTAAGAAAAGTGGAAACTTTAGTTCGGTGAAGATGGAGAAGAAAAAAGAGTTTATGTGAAAATGGGTTTTGGTAGTTTTTTTCTATGGAAATGTTGAAGCTAAGGTAGTTGTGACTGTGAGGATGAGAGAAGAGGAGAGAAAGATGAAGAGTCTATGTGAAGAGGAAGACATCAACGTTGTATTTGATTTTGAATTGAAACAAAATATTGTAGTATCAGAAAAAGAGACAAGAGTGAGTGTAGCATGAAACATACAACTGAGAATGTTTTTTTGTTTGTTTTGCAGCTAAGTTGTAAAAAAGTCTCACATGGTATCATAAATGTATCACCAACCAATTTACACTTATCTTAATCGATGTTAGTAATGGGAAAGATAATTGTGAATTATTATTGTAGTATAAAATTTTGATTCATTGAAACTATGAAAATTACAATAGCCTGTGTGCCTTTGGCTAATAATTCAATCCTCGACGGTCCTACTAGATTTCTTTTCTTTCTTGCTTGTGATACAACCAACATACCTTATAATAAAATTATCAATAAACGATGAATCCACCAAAAATTGATAGGTAACATATGATGTCATAAAAAAAACTCAACATACTTGGCTTACTATAGCAAGACCAGTTCTTAGGTTGTTCTTGACCAAATATGTAGCAATTAACAATTCAGGATAAACACAAAAGAACTACAATCATAATGAGAGCTCTAGCCTCTAAGGCTCACATTTTAAACCAAAGCTAGTGCATCTCTATAAAACTCACTAAGCATGCAAACATGAAACCTTGAAAGATTAAGGAATAATATTGTATGCCAAGAAAGAAACATCATAAAAAGTGTTCTGATTTTGATGTTTCCATAACCTGGTGGCTGGAGGACACTATCAAGAACATAATGTGCAGAACGGGAACTTCAGTAGTTGTTACCAAAGATTCCAAACAACGGGATGGTCTTATCTAGAAACCAACACAAAAAAGCCTTATTAACATTTGAAATTCTTTGTTTAAAGAACTACTGCCTCACCTTCCCACAAAACCATCATTTATAGAGTGTCAAATGGTTAATTAATGAAAGAACTCAAATGTCTCAAGTTGAGAAGCTTCAGAAAGCTGGTTATCTTTAACTAAAAACAGTTTGTACTAATAAATGTAAAACAATCCCAATAGCCATATAATGGCTAGTTCAACATTGGAACACTATTGAAAGCACAAAAGTGAAGCTGCAAAACATAGGGGGGCTGCATTGTGCCAAAATAGATTCCATATAAAAAGAAATAATAATGAAGAAACATCATAGTTTCTATAAACAGAGTTGTCAACTACATTTCATGTCAAGTTGAGTAAGTGATACCACAAATTTTATCAATTAACCAAAGAACATAAACCACAGTTAAGTAATCAAACATAAACTTATAAGACAGAAACAGAGAAATTCATCACTTAATATGTTAACTATTGATTTTATAAACTAGTACAATTCTATAAATTAACACAAAAGCATGAAAACCATGCTCATGAGACTCGATTAGTTGTTACAAAACATTCATCAATTGTGTCAGAGCAAACCAATTATCATTACTAGTCAATCTTGCTTTATAGAATAAACTTGATTTTTCAATGCTAGATTAGGGTCTCGGCTCAACAAGAGCAATGATATTATCAACTCACATTTCCATCAAACCCAAAACTTTTGTTCCTAATTCACCATTCATTTTTTTTCTTAACACATTAAATTCAAGGATGATACCGTGGACCTCTTGTAAGATTATCAATTGAAATATAACAGTTTAATTAATCCTGGATTGTCGGACTACAACTTTTTCTTTTTTGCAAGTGATACCTCGGACCTCCTTGTAAGATTATCAAGAAACAATGAATCATCAGAGGAAGAATTGGAAGTTTCACTGTCGCTGAAATAAAATTTTCTTTTGACTGTGTTAACCGCATTTGCAAACTTGGTTCCTAGTTGAAATGCTAGTGATGAACTTGGAGTTGGATCCTCATTCTCCACGGCAATTCCATAAATAGCATTCATTTCATGTACTCCTTGAGACATACACCATTCATCATCGTCATTGTCGTCATCAAGGTGCATGATCTCAATATCCTTTTTCACTTTCACTGTTCCCTTACCTAGCATAAAAGAGATTATTTAAGCTACACATAACATTTTCCAAACATGATAACGCTCAAGCAAAAACTTGGAAACTAAGGAGTACATTCTTGATTCAAATGAAAATGTAGTTGGTTGCCGCAACATTTCAAGGAAAATCCAGCCATTGGCTCTTCAAGTAATTGACTATATATGATTTCATCAAATTCAGAAAAACCTGTGATCATGTTTACCTAAGAAAAACCCAAATGAGTTTCTTACCTGCTTTTGTTCGTTTTTCATTTTTGAGTTTTGGGAAAAAACATGGTCAGGGGATGAGGAAGAAATAACATAAAAGATGATTTGATGTTTTCAAAGAGCACAAAATCAAAAGAAAACCTCACAAGTAGACACTTTAAGCTAAAAGAATCAATAACAACTTCCTAAAACATTTTATCCACCAGATAACCAAACCTCAACCCATAATCCAACAAGGTTTTCACTATATTTCTTGGTATTAGACTCATTTTCTTTTAATCGAAGGTGTTTTCTATTGAAATTTATCATAGAAGTAACCTATCCTTTGAATGTTCGTCTTGGGTTGATTGCATGGCTTACTTTGGTACAGACACCATTTAACTTTCCCTACTTAACCACTCTCAATCAGTACTCTTTCTCGACACTACAAAATAACTAACTCACTCCCACTAGACCCTGCCATAGCAACCACTTTCTTTGGCCTTCTTGTTCATACCATCCAACCTTTGAACCATACTCATGACATATTACAATGACAAATTACAGGTTTTTCAATGTGGTTGGTTCAATCACTGTTTGGCTTTAATAAAACAAGAAAATCATGGTTCCAGCCAAGCTACCTTGCAATCTGACCAAACGTTTATCTGACATTAAATTCAATATTTCTAAAGTAGCATTCAAAAATTTCATATATTTCTAGGAATAAGAAATGCATGCTGAAACGCACCTTTTCAATTAATAGGGGAAAAAAAAGAAAGAAATTAAATAAATAAGTAATAATAATAGTTATATATATATATATATATATATATATATATATATATATATATATATATA
>Ga0228710_1006745_pt1 | contig 17271 bp, 5 predicted proteins | sample MedpolnodulmetaG_FD_177995 | JGI IMG/M metagenome (GOLD analysis project Ga0228710, IMG submission 177995) | Root nodule microbial communities from Medicago polymorpha collected in Santa Monica, California, United States - pink nodules | ecosystem: Host-associated > Plants > Roots > Nodule... | reverse complement strand
TGGGTGAACCAGGATAACTTCTCTGTGTGATCTCTCTCAAACTCTACTCTTTACTTTCCTCGTCATTTACTTTAGTATTGCATATTCATTACTAATCGTCTTAATCCAAGTAAACTTTTGAGAGTCTCAATAGAGAAATTTTTAAAGGGTCACTATTCAACCCCCCCTTCTAGTGACATTTACTTCAACTTCAAAGTGTTTTAGTGATTAAGTGATTAATTGTTTTAAGTTCTTATGTGTTTAAGTGATTAATTATTTTATTGTTAATTTATTTGTTTTTCAGATCTACTTTGACAACATATATAAAACAGTCAATGGAGGGAGAAGGGTGAGAGAGCTTTCAAGGCCGGAAGAGAATTTTCGTTGATTTCGGGACCCTGTGAGGGCGTTTGGATTATATGATCTCTTACAAACTGGGTATTCATCAGTGACGCATGCCATGGTACGTGCATTGTGCGAGAGGTGGCACCCGGAGACTTCTAGTTTCCATCTACCAGTGGGAGAGATGACTATCACCTTGCACGATGTGGCTAATCTTCTCCACATTCCCATTGAGGGGCATATGCTGACTTTTGACATAAAGATGGATCGAGAGCATGCGATCAGGATGATGACCACATTGTTGGGTATGAAGGGTGTTGCTGCGGCAAAGGCGTGCTCGGATGAGTATGGTGGTCATATTACTTATACCTCACTAAAGCGGTTTTATGAGGAGCACCTGACTGAGGCTAGATGGCTGGAGGAGCCACAGTCGGGACGAGTTGGTGGATAGGGATAGGAGGAGGTAGTGATGTGTTAGGAGTTTCCTCCTATATCTTGTCGGGAGTACGTTGTTCGCTAACAAGACGAACAGACACATCGACGTGTTATGTTTGGAGTGTATGTACGACATGACTGCGGTGGGGATGTGCTCGTGGGGAGGGATGGCCTACCTATATCATTATCTTGATGATTCCGTCTGTCCGTCTAACAAGAAGATGGTTGGTTGTATCACTCTTCTTATGGTAATAAATTTAATTCTTTTTGTCTATTTAATTTACAATTGAAGTTAATTATTTTTTCTATGTTCGTCTATTTTATTTACGATTTTTTTAGATTAATTTTTCTATGTTCGTTTATTAAATTTACGATTTTTTAGTTTCGTCTATTTAATCTAGGATTTAATTCGATTATTTTTTCTATGTTCGTCTAATTTAACTACGATTTCTTTAGATTATTTTTTCTATGTTCGTCTATTTAATCTAGGATTTAATTCGATTATTTTTTCAATGTTCGTCTATTTTATTTACGATTTTTTTAGATTATTTTTTCTATGTCCGTCTATTAAATTTGTGATTTGTTTAGATTATTTTTTCTAGGTTCGTCTATTTAATTTAGGATTTACTGCACTGCCCTAGATCGGTTGGAGGTGGATGACGTGCACTGGTGTACCTATGTCGACCGGAGGGAGGCCCACCCATTCGTAATATCTGTAGTTACTCTGGATGGGTGACCTGCAGGAACGAGAGGATGTACCGTCACTTGCTTGAGCGGGTGAAGAGGCAGTACAAGTTTGTGCAGGACATCCGTCAGATGTCCCTTTTATTCATGTAGATCAGGTGACACGGGCTTTTAGAGACTTTTGTGTGTAGTGCATTGTTGAGGCTTTGTGCAGAGACAAGGTTGAAAGACCATGGGACCATGTCCCTGGCTATATAGCTTGGTATACCAGAGTGTCTCAGGCTGGCAAACCGGGAGCATCTTATTGAGGAGGAGCATGCCAGAGAGATGCCTGACACATTAGAGCTCATCAGAAACTGCGTTCCGATGGCAGATGGAGTTTTGGCCAGAAGTGGCGAGGTGAGCAGAGAGGAGCTACTGCATATCATGGGTCAGATTAGCAGTACTAGTCGCCCAACCCTCATATATTCTATTGCCAGACAGCGTAGGGGGCATAGGCGTAGGCAGCAACAAGGTTGATGTTTATTTTTGTTTATGCACATATTTTGACTATGTTGATGTACCTTTATGACACATTCGCACTTATTTTAATTTTATGACATTTTCGTTTTTATATAATTTTTTGCGTGTCAAATTTATCATGTTAAAATTCATTTTAGAGTTTAAATTTTAATTGAGTGAATGAATGTGAAGTCAGATGATAAAATGATTGAAAAAATGTATGATAAAAAAAATGTATAGGAAAAAATGTGAAAAAATGATAAGAAGACCACTGCCTCTGACCATCTTAAGGTCACAACGGTAGTTAAAATCGGTTGAGGCCAGCGGTAGTTAACTACTGTTTCTTCAAATGATAGTTAAGTACCGTTGAGGTCGGCAGTAGTTAACTACCGCTGCATGTCTTCGTCCACGTTTTTTTTTTATTTTTTTTTCATTTTTGAAAATGTTTCTTGCATTTTAACCACATTTTTACCACCTTTAGTCAATGTCAATACATTTTAAATAATAGAAATTCAATTAATAGGACAAATTTATTTACTTTAAACAAATTGTTACATTACATTACATTCTTCCTAAATATATGGTATCATCATGATGTTGGATTTAAATTAAATTCTTGAAAGTTTACTGAAAATATTGGCATTGAAGTGTCTTAAACTTAGTGTAAAGATTTGCAGCCCTTTTTGAAAACTCAAAAGAATGAAGAGAACACAACACTTTGTATTCTACCAAATCAACTATATAGGTCTTCACATCGAATTTTCTCATATAAGATGAGTAATGACAAAAAGAAATGCATTCCAATATATTATTTTGAACTTAATCCTACTGAACTGCTAACTGACAAGTTTCAATTGACAAAGGAGCATGATCAAGCACAAAACAACATCTTAGAGGTGCATTCCCTTTCGTCACACTCATCTTATACAAAGGAATTCGATGTGAAAACCTATATAGTTGATTTTGTAGAATACAAGTTGTACTCTCTTAATTCTTTTGACTTTTCAAAGAGACTTGCAAACCTTTACATTAAGTATAAAACACTTTAATGTCAACATCTTTAGCAAACTAACTAGAATTAAACTTAAATTCCAGCAAAATAAAGATACTACATAATAATGATGCTACCTAAACATAATCTTGTGGCAGAACCAAGATTTTGAGAATATATTCAGGCGATCTCGACAACGTAGCATCCATCTCAATCCTCGGGAACATGCAGTGCTGATGATATACGGAGAACATGATCCTTATGCAGTCATCGTCTGTGAGCATTATCTTGTCGGACTAAATTACACCGAGACGTGCATATTGAACGTCATCCACCCTCCTTGTGTCTCTAGGGTTGAGTCCTTGGTTGATTTCATTGAGTTGATCATTCAGATCCTTTTGCGTGACATCGTCCCGAACCTTGAACAAATAAGGGTTTCCAGCGTTGAAACATACTTAAACGCTGAACAAATTGTCCATTGTTTCATATTTACACTATAAGAAATTAAACAATCAATGAAAAACTCATTCAAACATTTCATCAAACAGTTGTAGTGCAAATTATACATAAACCCTAAAACTCAAAACTACAACATAAACATCTAGATATTTAAGCAACATAATCTATTACAACAAGTATTCATTAGATGTAAAGATTGATTAATTTTTTACCACGCTGACAAATACACCTACGTGAGTTAACTCGCGCTCGGCTATTTGACGGGAACGAGAAAAAAAGATAGGAGAAGAGCAACTGTTCACTTTTGGCCCATGATTATTATTGGCCCAAAAACCCAATAGGAATTCTTATTTAAAAGCCCTAATCTAGTTTCCCCCTCCCTCTCAATTCATTTCCCGCTCTGTAAAAACCCTAACCCCTTTTCATACTCAGAAGAAGAAGAAAACACAGAGAATCAATCAAAATGGGTCAGAAACAGAAGCACACTTCCAAACCGGATCTTGACTACGATACCAAAAAGAAACGCCGTGTTGGATTTTCCGGCATAGGCGAGTTTTCTTTTTCTTTTTACTCATTTTTTGTTTAATTCTTTTTATCATTTCGCTGTCATTTATACGATTTTTTTTTCCATTGCGTTTTGTAGATGTTGGAGTTGAAGCCAAAGACTGTATCAGAATCTTTCTGGGTATGATAAAAATGTTAAAAATTCATTTTTCTTTTGTGAAGTTTTGGTATTATTGTTAAAAATGTGAAGTTTGTGATGAAAATGGGGTTTACCTGAATATTGGACACTATATTCTTATAATTATAACTTTAATATCTTCATTTTCTGTTCAATTTTCTTTTGGGTTGTTATTGATATGCTGTGATTTTGCAATTTGCATCCATATTTATTGTGTTATGATTGTACAGTTTCAAGCAAAGAAGAGTTCGATGCTCCGGAGAGTTTTATCATCAATCCTGTGGATTTGAATAGCTATTTTGATGATGATGGGAAAATTTATGGTTATGAGGGTTTGAAGGTCTGTATCATTTTAACAGTAACATGATTTTTGTTTTTGTTTTTATAAATACATGTAATTGAATGTTTCGTGGTGTGTGCTTACATCTTAAGCTTGTTTGGGCTTCTTTTGCAGATTAACATCTGGGTTAGCAGAATATCATTTTATGCATATGCTGATATTGCTTTTGAGAGCTCCGCTGATGTAAGCTCTGAATTTGTTTAGACTTACAAACTAATGGAAAAAATGTTCTTATTCTTTGTTTACAGTACTGGTTTATTCATAATTATCTGTAGATTTTGACTTTTCATTTGAATGTGTTGTTTGATTCTTTAAGCGCGGCAAAGGGATCACAGATCTTAAAGTTGCTCTTCAGGTATGCATCAACATCTACTGTGTTGCTGAATGTTATATTGAGTACCTTTGATACATGACCCTTCAATTTGGTTTGTTCTTTTCTGCAGGCAATTTTTGCTGAGACTCTTGTTGATAACAGGGATGAATTCCTTCAAAAGTATTTGCTGGACAAGGATTTTGTTAGGTATGAAGACTTTGCTGATATTTATGATACCTGAAATGAAATTAGTTTTATAAAATTGTAAAGACTGTGGATGGTGATTTTAATTTGGTTTGCAGTAAAAGCATCTCAACTGGGGAGGTTTTGAAGCACAAAGCTTTCAAGCATGCTGATTCGGATGCTTCTAATGTTGAGGTTATAATTTGCATTTAGGCTCAATTTATTGAACTCTAGTTAAAAGATAAGGTAGTTGACTCTGAAGGCCTGGCATAAAACTTTATCTATGAAAAATCCTTATTTATACATGCTACATCTCAAATTTCACTATGTCTTGACCAATCATCTAATAAATACTTTTTTTTGTAATAAATAGCTTTTTCCTGTTAATGATCATCTCAAGTTATGATTTTATTATTGACCGACTTTTTTCAAATTTCTTGTTAAATATTGTGTCCAGTAAAATGTGTGTCTCTATTGACCGTCTGTTCTTTGTATGCGTATTTATGACTGTCAGTATAACGTTGTTCTTAATACCATTAAGTCTTAAGGAGAGTCTGCTATGTGACAACTTTTACATGGCTCTGCCAAATTCTCACTGACCCCTAATGGCATTAATCGGTTAGGCTATGCTGATTTTGGGTTAACTAAACGTTAGATATGAGTCGCCTGATACCCACTTTTCTGTGACTAGTCATCCTCCTTTTCTACCAAATCTTCAGCTGTTAAATACACAAGTTCTTTGAGTTGTCTAGTAAACTTATGTATGGTGCTGTAAATTCTGGCCATCCAGTTTCCAAATGTACATTTAACAATTATAATTAACTTCAATTTGAACAACCTTCCTTTCAATGAAAATGTTCAGCTAAAGAAATTTATTTAATAAAATCAGTATTCTGAAACACAAGTTTTTGCCTGTGTTCATTATCCTTTAAACTTCTCTGGGATGTCTTTTGTTTTCATATGCACATTTTAAGAATGCTATTTTGATGTCTTTCTACTGGACCCCAGGTTGTGCGTTTGAAAGCAGGCAACATGGCTACTGGACAACTTTACAGTCATATAATACCCCTTGTTCTTCTCCTTGTTGATGGTAATTTTCACTCATTATACTACTCTATACCCCTGTTCTATGCAATATTTAGATTGCTTGCTAATGTAGTTTTCTGTTAAACTCTTGTGTCATATAGGTAGCAGTCCCATTGATGTTACTGATTCAATGTGGGAGCTGTATGTCGTGGTTCAGAAGAAAACTGATCAGCAGGGAGAGATCCAATGCTTGTTGCTTGGATTTACTGCCATTTATCGATTTTACCACTATCCCGATAACTCCCGATTGCGTCTGGGTCAGGTATGTCATATACTGGATATTCCTTAATAGCTGCGGTGCTCTCAAAATTACTTTCAACTTATATCATGTTTCTATTAGAATACTCTCAAGTGCTATTTCTATGTTGATGGCAGATACTGGTATTGCCTCCATATCAGCACAAGGGTTATGGCCGTTACCTTCTCGAAGTGCTCAATGATGTTGCTATAGCTGAAAATGTTTTTGACCTGACTGTAGAAGAGCCGTTAGATAACTTCCAACATGTCCGTTCCTGTGTTGACACACAACGCCTGCTTGGTTTTGAGCCAATCCAGCATTTAGTTACTAAGGCTGTTTCACTCCTGACGGATGGAAAACTATCAAAGAGAACGCATTCTCCTCGACTTACGCCACCTCCCAGTGCTGTTGAGGATGTAAGGAAAAATTTGAAAATTACCAAGACACAGTTTCTCAAGTGTTGGGAGGTTTTGATCTACATTGGCCTCAATCCTATTGACAAGTACCTGGAGAACTTTGTCAGTGTTATTTCTGAACGTGTGAAGTATGATATTTTGGGGAAAGATTCTGGGACTGCTGGGAAGCAACTTATTGAAGTTCCTTGCGAGGTCAATGAGGAAATGTCGTTTGTCATGTTCAAATCAGGGGTCGGTGAAGATATTGCTGTACAGATGGATGACAATCAGATAAGCCAAGAAGAGCAACTCCGGAAGTTAGTTCAGGATAGGGTGAAGGAAATTCAGTTGATTGCTGAAAAGGTAACCTCGCCTCTTGGGAGTTCAGAGGTGGCTGCTAATTGAGTTTGTCCTTCGTCAATGTGAACTTTGGTACTTCCTGCTGACCAATTATCTTGTTACACATTTTTACATTGGCAAAGAGAAAACAAAAACTCGTTTGAGTCAGTCAGTACTGTTTTAGTCTGTTCTTGTAATTTTCGTATCATAGGCTGTGAAGGAACCATTTGATGTAGCCTTGAGCTATTATAACTGAGATTAATTTTCGCAAACATAGAAGTTGATTGTCGATATCAAAGTGATGTCTTATTCAAAATTTTATGCTTGTTTTAAATTGGTACATCAAAGAAATACATGGGTTCTAGGTTTTTTTGGTACTTGTGAACATCATTTAGATTCATTATTAACTAGATCTTGTTTGGATAAACGACTAATTTTTGCAGCTTTAGGATAAGTATTTATCATGATAAGCACTTATGGGTCTGTTTGGCAAGGCAATTTTATTGAGCTTATAGCTTATAGTTTGTCTTGTAAACTTGTATAATTAAAAAGACATGTTTGGTTAGCGTCATTGTCCCATTAGCTTATAGCTTTTTTTTTACGAGCTTATAGTGCTTTTTTATTAGCTAATTCGAGTAGCTTAAAGCTTATAGCTTATCATCTTTTATCTCAATTTTACCCACGTAATCTTAATTTTTTAAACAATGCCCCAAGGGCATGTATTAGCATTTTATTTTTATTTTTATTTTTTATAACAAGATAATATTAAACTAAATTTATTTTTGAATAAGTTTTTTTTTGAGGGAATTTTTGAATAAGTTATAAGTTGAAATTGTAAGCATGTCATAAGCTACTTTTATAACTTCTTGCAATTAGTTTCACAAGTGTTTATCATTTAGGAGTTAAAGTTTAAATAAGTCAATCTAAATAGGCTCTTAGTAGGTATGGCTGACCTTATTTCATGAGTGTTCTTCCAATAATAGTAACTTCCTTTTAAGTGCTTTTAGTTATAGTTTCTTTTAAAATTACAAAATAAACATATTTGAATTTTGATCATAGTAAGTGATAGGATAACTAATTTATGGCAGTAATGTTAGCTACATGGACTGAAACTGAAGGCTGTTAATTTGCCATTGTAGAATCACATTCATGATTATTCAAAATACCATCACACAATGTGCTTAAGCTCTATGTTTTTCAATTTGCTGCTTCCTTTGAGGGAGGCATGTTGCCCAGCACTAAAAGCTCCACCTACAACTCACTTACATGAATATAAAGTCTATTTTGAACTAAGTACATTACAAGATTTTATAGCATCAATTATGAATGAGAAAAGTTGTTATTTTTTCTCATGAAACAATGACATCTCTTTTAGTCTTGGTGGATATTGTATGGTGTGCAAGTAACATTTAGGAATTGCTATATGGCCCCCATTTTTGCTGTTAAAGCCCCCCCGTTTATTGAAAGATAATTTCCAATGGCGAAAGCGTATCGGAACGCAGGTTTCAGTCGCCTGTTTTCAACTAAAATCTCTCGGATTCCATGATCCGATAGGTCTTTTTCTCAGCTTGATCACCCTGGGGAGCCTATACAACAATCATCGTAACATTTTTGTTTGAAAACAACTTTGCCCACCCTCACATTTAAAAAAAAACTTTGGAAGTGTATTTTTGAACATTGTTTGAAAATTTATTTTCGGTTGTGTAAAAATTCCTCCCTTTCGTTTGTCATGAGATGAGCTCAAAAGGTGCTGCTGCACTAAGGAAATCCTGCCCCACTTCTTCTCATTGTGTTGAAAAGCTTCTAATATGGACAAATATATTAAAGGCAAGGCAAAAAAAGCAGAAGTTTCAGTTATTGTCATGTGATATAGACATCAATGTTTGGGTCCATGCATAAGTATTATTTGCACAACCGTATCACTATCACATAAATGGGAAATTATTGTTGCAAATCATTTTCCTTACTTTTACATTAGTTACACTTGTTTGCTTGAAAAAAAAAAAAGGCAGAGTGACTTTATTTGTTTTGTTAAAAAAAGTGAAGTAAGAATGTGATAGTGCTGAGGCAATTAGACATCAATGTTTGGGGCCATCCATAAGCATTATTTGCCAACCGTACCACTATCACATATGAGAAAATGTGATGTAAGAATATTATAATAGAATTGATAAGTAAAGATAAAGAAGAAAAAGAATAATATAAATTAGCCTATAAATTATTGTTGAATCATGTTGATCATCCTATATTAAACCCGGTTAATTATGTTTGTAATTCAATTTAAAGATACCCGACTGAGAAAGATACCTATATTTAATATCATGCGACTTTAAAGATTAATTAGAACCGCGTCGCAAAATGATATTTGACCAAGTAAAAAGTAGTACATCACAATATCCACATAAAATTCTCTTCAACTTCAACCTATCCATTATCATTTGCTACGCTATCCATTATCTCCAATTATTTCTTAGTGGTTGAAAGTATTAATGTATGTTCTATTTAGGGACCCTCAGTCACATGGTCTTGTTGTAACTAGAAATAGGGAAAAGTAAATCATAAACACCCGAGATGAACTTTTTTTCACCCCAAAATCACTTCATAGAAGAACACATTGAAAAAATATATAATTTTTTTGTTGTCTAAAGTACACTTTCGAACAAATTATACCGTATGAAAGTATACTTCTAGAGCTGTATGTTGTTTTTTTTAGAAATGTTAGTGAGGGATGGATAAAGTTCCTCTCTAAACATCCACTCTGGACGGGACCCATATGGATAGGTTTATATAGTGAGGTACTCATCAATCCATAACATAACATGGAAACATTCAAACATGTAAGTTTCGTAACAGGGCCACCAACTCATCTAATTGTCTCATTCTTAGCAAGCCTACATCATTCAACCATAAAATTCAAAAAAGAGTAGGAGTTCTTGGATACTGATTACCTATAGAACTGTAATTGATGGGGAAGCATGCATTATTCAACCATAAAATTTAAATATGTTTAGCTAAGTTTTTGGTCCCTTATGTATTAAGATTTAGGAGTTTCATTTTGGTCTCATTACAAACTTTATCCGACATTGGGCATATCTATCAAATTAAGGACCAAAAATCTAATTAAGCCATTAAAATATGGAATAGATATGTGATCACTACAAGATTATTGCACCAAGCCACTTAAATTTTACAATAGCCATCATGTTAATGTAAAAATTTCAATGGGCTAGTTTCTGTTTTAGGTTGAGTTTTGTTGGTTGAGGAAGTTGGTGTAAGTGTGCAACTAAGCTGAGTTTTATTTACTGAAAATAAAATGACAATTTTGTAATTAAATTGCAAACAAAAAGTAAAAGCAGTCCTTAATTTAGAAAATTATTGGCTACCAAAAGAGGGTAAGAGAATATTGGACTGCTATTTAATGGTGGTTTTGTTTTGTCCTTAATATTGGATAGCAAATTATAGGCTATCAAAAGAGGGTAAGAGAATCTTGGTGAGAGAGATCTCACGGTTTTGAATTGTGAGAGTACTAGCAACAGCTTGTATTCACTATTCAGGTATCATCCTTTCATCCATAAAATCACATATTTAATATTTTCTTGTATCCTTCTAATGCTTCAACCAACATCAATCATCATTTGTCAAACAACCATTCATGAATTATATTATATTGCCCAATTAAAGTAGATAGAACTACATTCTTGCCATCTTGCTAATGAGTTGCAAAGACTTGAGGGAAACAACTAATTGATAATTTATTTCTATACATAACTTAAAATTACACAACTTTTGCACAAAAGACCAAACTGATGCCCTTTACAAGGATTATGACCTTTCAATATTGTAATGGCATCACTCAATCTAATCCAAAACTGACTTGTACACTGTAGGGAGAAAGGAACGCAATGGGATGAAGAAAAAATTAATTGAAAAGCAAACATTTTCGGACTCAATAAGTTACTACCTCCTCCTTACCACATGCTGAGCAACATAGACCTCACATGACAATCTCTGGCTTCAGAATATTTGTCTTAATCTCCTTGTGGGGCAAAACCACACCACCATTGCTGTAAATCTCATCACAAACATGAACATCTTCTCCAAGGATAGTCATATTCTCCACTCGAGCCCATTGCCCGACAGTGGAATGCCACCCAATAATACTGCTGGAAATGCAAGCATGTTTCTTGATCCGGACTCCTCGCATTACTGTGCAGCGCGAAAGCCTAACACCAGACTCAACAACGCAGCCAGGACCGATAGCGACATCAGGTCCAATGAGACATCCCTCGCCAATTTTGGCTGTTTCGTCCACAATAACATTCCCCACAATGTTAGAGCCACCGGCCAACTTAGAAGAAGACTTCTTCCTCAGTGAGTCCAGGTAAAGCCTCAAGCCAGTGATATAGTCCCTCGGTTGTCCGATGTCCATCCAGAATCCAGGCAGGACCATTGCATATAGCTTTTTCTCTGCAGCGATCTTTGGAAAAATTTCTTTTTCGATAGAAGTGGGCCTCAGTTCAATTCGATCCAAAACAGAGGGGTTCAATAGGTAAATTCCAGCATTGATTTTGTTACCAACAAACAACTTTGGTTTTTCAACAAATTTCTCAACCTGCCCTGTTGTCTCTTCCATAACAACCACACCATATTTTGATGGCTCATCAACCTACACAAGTAGACGAAAAAATGATATAATTAGATGCTCTAACTATTATATTGTATATTAGTCTCACATGTTTGCAATTATTATTTTATTGACTTACCTTTGTTACCATTATGGAAGCTTCCCCTCCATGGGATTTGTGGAATTCAATCATTTCTTTAAGTGGGTAGTCACTTATAACATCACTGTTAAGAACAAAAAATGGCTCTCCAGAGTCATCTATCAGCTTGTCCCTAGCAAGAGCCAGGGGGCCTGCAGTTCCTAATGGTTCAGTTTCTTGTGAACAACTAATCGTAATGCCAAGCTTTGCTTCAAAATCCTTCAAGAAATTCAACATAACCTGACGTAGGAAGTATTGCCAAAGTCAAAATAAAGAAACTTGAGCCACAATTTTGTTTTTGAAGCATTTACTAAAACAGTGTTTTAAGAAGAGGCGTAAATTGAGTGTGATCCTCCTTACCTCTGGTTGGTAATTAATGGCCAGTACCACTTCAGTGACTCCAGTCGCCTTAAGAGCCTCTATCTGAAAAACAAGCAAAATTAAATATTAACAAGTATGTCAGTAGGATAGTCTATTTTGCCATATTAAGGGAAATAGAAATAAAATATGCACATAAATACATGACAGGTTCTACACAAATAAAAATGTGGTTCTTCACAATATGAGAAGTCATTTAATTTTAAAAAGGAAATCTCAAATCTGTGTTATGTGGAAAGAAAAGCATCAGAATCAGATACCAGGTTTAGAAAGCATTCAACAATAAAACATATCCCTAATATATTCTAGAACATAACAGATATAAAACTTATAGGGAAAATAGTTTAAAATAGCTTTACCTGATGCAGAATCATGGGTTTGTTAGCGAAATCAACAAGAGGCTTAGGGACACTGAGTGTCAATGGCCTCAACCTAGTTCCAAACCCCCCAACCAGAATCAATGCCTTCATTGTGATAAGTCCTTTGTTTTCCTGAGAGATTATAAAATTAGAAGCAGATCAAGATAAGCCAAGAAAATGTAATCTGAAATATGAGCACATAGATTCCACTAAATCCTATATATATCAATGCTGGTAAAGAAAGAAGGACTTGCACAGAGAACTTAAGCAAACAACTGGCAAGTAAGTTGATCATGAAGAGACGGGTGTACTACCGAGCGTGACACGAATCAATTTATGTGTCACCTCATGAATACCAAAGTTTAGCTAGATATGAAAAACAAAAACAAAAACAAAATCCAGCTAATAAGCCACAAGCTTTCAATGAGAATGACCAAAAAGGATTGAAATATGACGCAGGTTGCTCGATAAATGGCATAAGTGTCAATTAAGGTACATGGTAAGGTAAATATACAGTGTTCTACACGCAGTTTAAAAGTATGCATCTGTTTCCTTCTTTGAAAATCCTTCAAGTAAAGCACATTGCTTTGAGTCACTTTGAATAAACTTCTTCACAAACACTTATGGAAAAAGAAATATTAAAAGAATCTTGTAAAATAAATGCAAGTATTTAACCAATAGCTTCTTGTATAAGTTGAAATTAACTTCTGTACCTCAATTTTTTCGCAAGATTTCGTATTTAACTCATCCATAAACACCTATAAACTTCTAACAAGTTTTTCACAAGTGAAGAACCAAAAACTTTTTTTGATTAAGAGATTTTCATAAACTAGAAATCAATCAAAATCCGGTCTCTAAGAGAAGCAATTAAACTTCAAATTGAGATGTTAGGATGCAAACAGAGCTAAAAGGCAAATGTAATTCCCAAAAAGTCTCTTTTTTCAACAAACCAAATGGCCTACTCGGACATAAATATTTGAAAGAAAAAAAAATACCATTGACATCAGGATAAAAGGAAATGCAAGTTTTTTCTTAATACATGTTTGAATTCACATTGAGTTCGGCAGAATCACGGTGAATCGCCGTAATTCAGACATAGAATACACTTTAGAACTTCAACGAAATCACGATGCCACCGTGATTACATCAAACTCGCTGTGATTCAAACCCGCATTTATTGTTTTCCTAGACAATTTTTCAAAAGAGCAAATATTGTCCTGACTAGTTTACTATATAGCACCGACACTTCAGATCAAAAGTATGTCCAGTGTCTGACATGGTGTCAGTGTCCGATGTCCAGACACCAACACATATGATTACATTCAAATACATCAACTTTGTTTGACTTTTTTTGGCTTATATTTGAAACATGGTGTCGATCTGATGTGTCTGTGTTGTGTTAGGTGTCTGTGTAGCTAGCTTTTAAGTAAATGAAAAAAGCTCCGATTGGTTTAATTTCATCATTACATATGTACAAGCTTTATTCAAAATTTCCAATAGTAAATCCAAATCCATGATCATTAAAGTAAAAAATTTACTCAACAAGCAAAAAAAAATGATAAATCACTAAAACTTCAGCAACACAACACAGATTCAGATCTGAGTATATCACACTGAAACATCTAATAAAAATCGAAATTAGATCACAATTCAATAAAAAAACAAAAATTCACCAACTCAAATATTACGATTACGTAATCAAAATCCTGCATTGATTACAACAAAGAAAACAAAAAAAATTAGCGGGAAAACACACTAAATTGAATTTAAACAGAAACTACATTGCGATAATCACGATCATATAAACTGAAAAAAAGCGATTATGTACCTCGGTAGTAGAGGATTTGGATTGGATCTGTGTGAGAATTTGAAAATCGAGATTGAGAAGTGAGTTTTGCGCGGTTAAACCCCGACCCGGACCGAGTCAACACGGCGAGTCGGAATCTAGAAGAAGAGAAGAGAAGAAGAAGAAGATTGTGAAGAAAATCAATGCCGCAATTTCGTCTCGTATGTCTTCGTGTTTATATATACATCACGCACGCGCCAACCATATTACTAACTACCTTTTCTCATTTATCCACTTATTATTTACTCTACAATTTTCTTTTCTTTTTCTATTTTATATTCATTTATTATTTTTAGATTTTGACTTTTTATATCTTAAATTATATTCTATAAACTAAATTAAAAAAAAAAATTATAGTTCATAAGTTCTAACATGACTGACATTGGTGATATTGCTAGACTGAATATCTTTATTCAAATTCAAAATATTGAAGTTGTTATGTGAATTTTAGATGATGCTTGTCGTTTTGTCTATATAAAAAAATGGTACCTCATTTAATTGATTTCTAACTCAATCTTCATTTCATAACAAGTTTTTTTTTATGTGATAACATATAGCGACCAAATGATATAATGAGTAATTTATCGAATATTAAATTGAGATATAATATAATAGTTTATTTTATTATGTCTCTCTTATTTAATTATCAAAAGGATTTGAAAATAAAGATAAATTGATGTTTAGATTTGTCTTGTAAATACATTTCAATTGATAATTGGAAGAACAATAATATATAGAGGTTGGAGTTGAAATCACAAATTTCTCATTTAAATGTGTGAATTAAAGCACTAAACTATTTAACAAAAAAATATTTATGTTTAGGTCCTTCGATTACATTTAATAGACAATGTACAATAATTTTAAATATTTCAAATAGTAAACAAGATTGACTTACAAATATTTTATTTGTGCCTATTTCTTTTGCAAATAAAGAGAACGATAGTATTATTAATTGATAAAATATTAAACAATTTCTTATCATGTAAAACATTGCATACTTTTAAAAGTAGTACGATTAATTTATTCATGAATTATTAGTGGATTTTGAAATGCATGAATTTTTCTGTGGGCAAAAGTGTCGGTGAGGCTTTCTACGTTGTTTCGGGTTGTGGCCACTTCTTGTATTTGTACCTTTTATTTACTTGCCTATTACGATAGTACTACACATGTTATATCACAAAATGTTGTGACTTCTTTGCCACTCTAGTCTCTCTCTACCGTGAACGAAATAGTACAACTACAAAGACTTGTGCTCGAAATTTCCTTTTCCTTTTTCTTGTTTTTTTTAATCCACTTTCCTTTTTTTGTTGTATAGTTTAATATTCTATGGTATAAATCGGATATCTTCGTCCACGCATAACTGTAGAGATTGATCCCCCATGTTTTGTAGGAATTTTGTGTTTATACATATATTGTGTTGTGATGATTTATTTTATGTAGAACCACACATAATAGCATAACAAATATAAAGTTTGTGAGTTGAAAGGTAAGATCCGATTATGTTACATTTGATCCATTGATCCACGGTCACTAGGACACATGGGTGTTAAAATTAACAAATAAAATTATAGTTTCACAGAGCCTTGTCTCAATAACTCATGGGTCATCATAGGCTTATACAATTGGTAAATGAATAAACGTACAATCCTCCTTTTTTGATAACATTGGGTTCAAGTTTACCAATATGTTTATGTTTTAGAACAAAATTTGTGTATCCAAATATTTTTTGTCATAAATCAGCTAAGATTGAAACAATGGAAAAATATTTCAAGAAAAAATGAAAGCAGTTTATAAATGTGATTTATAAATGTGCAGCTGTCAAGATAGTTTCACCCCTTAAATATTTTGGCCATTGATATAGAAGAGTAGTGATTGTGCCACCTCAAGAAGGTGTTGATTTTTCCTCTATGCAATTTTATTTTGTTGGGAAGAGTTAACATGTGAGCTTTGAAGGGACAATTTCATTTTCAAGAAAAAAATTCATGACTTTGTTAACAAATTCAGTCCCACTTTCAGCTCTAAACATTTGTGTTTGAGTGTTAAATTGTTCAACACCGATTTACACATTACTCTCGATTTCTACCTTTAGCGAGTACAAGCTCCTCACCATCACCGATTGACTGGTTAATATGCTTAACGCAAACTTGCATTCCAACAAACCTCACCATTTCATGGGAGAAGTTTCTTTCAACATAATCACTTTAATTTGTGGATCATGAGTCAATCAAATTATGCTAACTACCGATTTTGTATTGTATTCAACTCTGAATCTTTTATCGTATTTGTTTTTTTTAAAGCACAATCAAGAACCTGTTGGACTAAATAATAATGAATTGTGCATTGTTATAAAGAGAAGTTCATTCTCCATTTAAACAAAACAACACCCAACTTCATTTTAGCAATAGTAAATATCTAAGAAAACGAATAATATGAGAACTAAGCCTTCTACTAAAACTAACTTTTAAAGAAGAACCATCAATTCACTGATCCTTCCAAAACAAAGTTGACGCACCACCCCCCATCTCCCTACTAATATTCTCCAACAACCACCCCTAACTAGCAAACTACCCCGCTTCTAATTTGATTCAAATTCTGTTGGAACAAAGGGTGTTTCTCAAAATCACCTCTTAAGTTTTGATGATAACAAGGTATTAAAAATTATCAATTGGATATGCTAAACAATTTGTTCAAGTGTACAAGATCCAAAATCAAAGTACTATTCATAAAGATTCTGATTGAACAAGTCAAAGAGCAAAGGAATTTTATTTGAAGCTTAGAGCGTCTCGAAGAAGTACGTCTGAAGAAACGAGTCTGGAGATAGAGTTCCTGAAGACACGTCATCAGAAGCAACGTCATCAGAAGCAATGGTCATCAGAAGCATCTCGCCAGAAGCTACTTCACCAGAGTTGACAAAGTACAATGTACGAAGTGTACAACCACGAACTCTGCAACCACCAT
>Ga0228710_1006743_pt1 | contig 17273 bp, 10 predicted proteins | sample MedpolnodulmetaG_FD_177995 | JGI IMG/M metagenome (GOLD analysis project Ga0228710, IMG submission 177995) | Root nodule microbial communities from Medicago polymorpha collected in Santa Monica, California, United States - pink nodules | ecosystem: Host-associated > Plants > Roots > Nodule... | reverse complement strand
CTCAAAAAAAAAAAAGGAAAGAGTTAGGCTTGTTTGGCGGTTGTGCTTTTTGCCATATTGCTTTTGAGTTGGTGCTTTTGGTGGGGGGTCTGTATTTTGCAGTGAACATTGTAATCTCATTTCATAACCAAAGTATGCCTATACTTTGTGTTGTGTCTTTTATAATAATATATTGTTTGCTTTTTTATAAAAAATAAAATAAAAATGAGCACTGCTATACGGTGCAAAGTAATTTGTCGTGAAAAATCATGAAAGCTGATGTGCTAAACGGTGGTAGGATATAATTTCCCGAATTGGTGGAATTAAAGCGGTAGTTGTGGTATAAGCTTGGTCAGCGTAGTTAAAACATACATCGTGAACGTGTCGTGGAGAAAATATTCGCTATCTTAAGCATTACCCTAAAAAAAATTAGCACATTGCATATTTTGTTGACTCACTTAAAGGCTATGTGCGTGTGTGTATTCAAATCGTAGAAATGTGGAATTAAATAGGCATGATGTGAATTCTAATGATTGTGATTTCTGTATGCGAACTTAGTTTTCCAGATGACAAATTTAACCGGATGTGGCAACCATTTAAGGACCAAAATCCAGTTGTGGCAAGCCAGTCAAATATAACATCTTCAGACTTCTGGAACCTTCCTCCAGTTAAAGCATTCAGTTCAGGAATAACCACTAGCAAAGGAAAAGCACTTGAAATTCAGTGGCCACCAGTGTCCCTTCCAAGTACTTACTATTACATTTCCATCTATTTTCAAGACAACAGACATCCAAGCCCTTTAAGCTGGAGAACCTTTGATGTTTCTATTAATGGCCACACCTTTTATTCTAACCTTAATGCCTCAACTAAGGGTGTCACAGTTTATGCTGCACAGTGGCCACTTTCTGGACTGACCAAAATTACCATGACACCTTCTCCTGGAATGCCTGTTGGACCTATGCTTAATGCTGGAGAAGTTTATCAGATTCTTCCCCTTGGCGGACGAACTCAAACTAGAGACAGTAATTAACTTATACTAATCTATAATCTCACTATTTTGCAATTTCTTTCATTATACTATAATTTGAATACTTTCATTGTAATGTGGTTATCCATATAGTAATTGCAATGGAAGATTTGGCTAGAAGCATTCAGAATCCACCTCGTGATTGGAACGGTGATCCTTGCCGGCCTAAAGGGAATTCATGGACTGGAGTTACATGCTCTAATCAATTTGTTGCACGAATCACCATAGTGTAAGTTCATATGTAGATCCTCTGCATTGACTGCACCGTGCAAAGGATCTAATTGCTTTGCACCGTAAAGTCACGGCAAAGGATCTAATTAGATTCTTAATATATACTAGTAAAGTATGCTTTATTTGATTCACATATTTTGATTTCTTGCATGTGAAGGAATTTAACTAATGCTGGCCTGGCTGGGACTCTTCCTCCAAGTATTGGCCATCTAACTGCTCTTTCTCACCTGTATGGAATCTGGCCTTTTGTTTTCAAATATCATAAATAACTCCCTTTGTTATTTTTCTTATTAACTATTAAATAATGCTACTTTGTGAATATATTAATTGATTACAGGTGGCTTGGGGGAAACAAACTCACAGGCACTATCCCTGACTTGGGTGGATTGAAGGAGTTAGAAACTTTGTATGTACCTCACTAGATGCATTATTTTGTTGTTAGATTTCTTAAATTTTCTACAATGACCTGATTTATTACTCCCCTTTTTCCTGGATCATTGTTGAATAAAGGCATTTGGAGAATAACAAGTTTGAAGGAAAACTTCCTCCATCCACAGAGAAACTTCCAAAACTGCGCGAGATGTAAGATTTTGCCATTTAATTGCAAAAACAAGACATTGCGTTGTTTTTCTTCCTTCATTCTACTAGCTTTTTGTTCTGTGCTAACAAATGGTGTTTGTGAAACCAGTTCTTCTGATATGCTAAATAAAAAGTTTGATGGGAAAGCTACCAAACACTAAAGTGAAGTGAAGTCCAAGTAAATGCAACACTACATTTGTGTATCTTTGCTACTTATTATAACTTCATACATATACATATTTTCTTCTGAAACTGAAACCATATTGCTAACTGACAATTATATGTTTTTGGTTTGAAGGTGGCTTCAACACATTCTTCTATCAGAATCAGCATTATGTCATTGCAAATCCTGGCGATTTTGTTTTGTATGTGATTGGGAAATTTTGAATACAATCATAGTTCGAATGAGAAGAGGAGAATCAGAACCAAATGAATCTCATTATTCCCTTATACATATATCAGGAATCATGTTGTAAAACCAGAACTATATGTGAAGTAAATACATCATAAAAAGGAAAAAATGTTGTTATAATAGTTGTCTAAAGAATAGTTGTACGAATATATGTCTCTTAGTTTGTTTGGTTGGTTCATATTGTTTTCTTTGGTTTACCAGAATCAAATCTACCACGTGTTTAAATAGTCTAAGTTCCTTACCACTTAACCAATTGTTGGTAGTTGATATAGATTTCTAAAAGATAAAAATCTATGATTTAAAATGGTGTTTTTTTATGATGCTAATACTAAATTTTTGATTTGTCCACTACTATATCTTTAGTTCAAAAAAAAACTTTAGTTTATAAAAAAAAATATATCAGGTTAAGGAAGACACACATCTCATGCAAAAATAGATTCTCCTATGGTTGTTTCCTTTTCCTAATGGTATTAGACACAATATCTGATCATGCATGATATATACAGTGAAGTGAGCACATGACAGATTATGATCCAATTCACTAAAATTGTTCCTGACAACAAATGTGTGCAATCCAATTTAGCTCCTTGCAAAAAGAAAATCCTGAAATAGTCAGAATTGCAAAGAAATGGCAAGCTAGTCCCTCAAATCTCAGTGCTCCAATCTATCTAAATTGTTAGCTTACTTATTTGTCTTTTACTATATTCCACCTTCTAAAATAATAAACTCAACCTTTTGAGCTCAATTTAGTCTCTGTATGCTTCGTTTGTTAATTAAATCACTTTGGCTGATTTTTATTTTTTATTTATAAAAAAGGACGAAATTAGGCTCTATAAAAACCCAAATTCATATATGTCCGGGTAAGTTTGGCAAAGTCACGGTGGCATAGTGTTTATACCTAGATTGGCTGTAAATTAGGCTCTATTATGATCAACATTCTTATTTTGTGTAGCTTTTATCAAAATTATGGTGGCTCACCATGATTCTGTCAATCTTTTTAGACTATCTAAACATGCGCGACATCTAAGCACGTTTCGAGGTATTCTTGTCGTGAAAACATAGAAGTTACAAAGCTAAACTTCTATATTGACGTTGCTTCTTGTCGTGATTTTCCTAAACTATTCTCAGAAGACCCTAAATCTTCTTTATTCTTCCTTCTCTAGCTCCCATTGAGAAACTTAGCTAGTGGCAACTTTGTAATAATCAAATAACAACCCTCTTCAACTCAAACTTATGTAATATACTTATATTAATAGTCTGAAAATTTCGGTAAGAATACCTCAACTTACCATGTTGAAAATAGAAAGCAACCTTATTGTTCTCGATTTCAAAAAAGTATTATAAATTTGAGTTGCTTTGGAAATAAGTTTGAGCTCTCCTTTAAAATACATTTGTAAGTGGTGAAGTTTTTCTTGACTTTGCATGAGATTCTCACTCATGTGTGTCTTCCTTAATCTGTTTTTTTTTATTTTTATTTTTATAAACTAAAGATTTTCTTTTTAACTAAATAGATAGTAGTGGACAAATCAACAATTTAGTGTTAGCATCACTAATAAAACACCATTTTAAATCGTGGGAAACTATTTTTTTTTGTATGACCGATCTTTAAAGAATTATTTGTTAGATTTTTATCTTTTAGAAATCTATATGAACTACTAGTAATTGGTTAAGTGAAAAGGAATTTGACTATTTAAATATACGATCAGAGGCTTAATTCCAATAAAAAAACAATATGAACTAACCCAAAAAACTAAGAAGTATATTCATACAATTATTAGAACAACATTTTTTTCTCTTCTTTTAAAACAATTTTTTCTATTTTTAGACAAAAATGATAGAGCGAAATAAAAGAAAGTAAGAACACAATATAAATATGAGAATGAGTGAATCATCTTGAAATGTTGTTGAAATCATTTCTTAAAAACATAGAAATCGGTGTAATGAAAGTGGAGTGCATTAGTTTCTTCTAGAAACAAACTTTAGTCATATTCTATTTTATTTAGAGAAAAATATCGTTTTGTTTAAAATCTTCCACGTTCTAATATGTGAATATCTCTTTTACCACAAGTTAGCTAATTGTCTTGACATGCTATATGAATGAATGAACACACAGTTCCATAAATAAAAGTGATGGCATGGCAGAGACTCGCAATTTCAGCCAATACATACAGAGAAGAAGAAGAAGAATAAAAATCCGAATTTGACCCTTCTCTGAAATTATCGCATCTATCTATATGCAAATAAATAAATAAAATAAAAATAAATCGATTTACCCGAATGTTATCTACTACCAATGCAATTTCCCTCATCTTCCGCTCCCGTCCTTCTGACATGGTGGGTCCCACCTCCTTCCCTCGTCTTTTCCACTCCTCACTCTCACGCGCCGGCGGGAACGAGTGGATGAAGGTGAAAGCGAAGGAGAGAAAATGGTCAAGAAATAGAGAAGGATATATGGTTGATAATGGTGAGCCTCTTCCACTTCCCATGACTTACCCTGATTCTTCTCCTGTTTCTCCTGAAGAGATTGATCAGCGTCTTCAATGTGACCCCAAACTTGAGGTACTAGACTCTCTTTCGTTTCCCTTATCTACTGTTTCCGAGACCTTATAGAATTACAAACAATCCATAAGCTGTTTTCAACTTATTTTCATAAGCTCACTAGTATAACTTATTTATTCTTTTGTTATTGAAAAAGCTTATACATAATCACTTTTGATGAGTTATTTTAGGATTGTAAAGAGGTGGTTTATGAATGGACTGGCAAGTGTCGTAGCTGCCAAGGATCAGGATATGTAAGCTACTATAACAAAAGAGGGAAAGAGGTCACCTGCAAATGCATTCCTTGTATGGGAATCGGTAATGCATTTCCTGTCAACATATTACATTACATACTTTTTTTCTTCGTTTGTGCTGGTATACTTTTGAGCATTATCATTTTTTTAGTCTAGTAGCTTAGTAGCTAAACTCGCACACGTTGAGTGTGGAGCAATGGGGAATCTTGGGTTCGAACTTAGGGTCCACCACCATGTCAACGTCCTTACGCTACCAGCAAATTATGATTCATTATATATGTAGCGAAGCAAAAGGGATTTGAGAGGGCTCATGACTATGAAATTCTTCTTTAGATAAACAATATCAAATGTCTTTAAAGGTTTTGCAACATATATATGATCACACTTGGAAAATATCCACAAAATCAGACATGTATGAATTATGTTATTTCGAGATTTTTTTTTTCTTTATTCTTTTGTTTGTTTCTATATACTGTTATATACGCCTAACTCTCCCCAAATGGTTGCAGCCTTATGGGGTGGAGTGGGGGAAAGGATTTTAGTAAAGTTGGTGCTACTTAGCTATTTAAGGGCTTTGACTTCAAATGGCTGAAGTGCTATTTGGGTTCTTTTTTGTATGTGGAACCTTTAGATATAGGCACACCTGATTGTCCCCTTTCTGCAGGCCCAACCACTTTTTTGTCTCAGTCTTTGGAGAAAAAAGTTAACTTCTTTAACTATTAAGCATTTTTAGTGTCTTTGAAATTACGAACCCAGCTTCAAAGTGCTCAAAGTATAACCCTATATCTCCATAGTGATACTGTATTTCTGTTATATTTGTTAGCAGCTTTACTGTTTTCATAAATTCTAATTGGCAGGGTTTATTGCTCTCAAATTATTTTGACTGGCTAACATAGTCCATTAAGGGTTTTCATTTTTACACAACAACTATGGTTACATTCTCCTTTTGTTGTCTAAAAAAAACAATTTCCCTTTGGCCTTTGTAAAAGATACAAGTACTGATGCACATACACTAGGAAAAATTTACTTTAAATGTAAAAAAAAACATTTTTTGGTTAAATATGCTTGTAGTTCCTATACTCATCTCAAAAAAAGTTTAGTCCCTATATCCAGTTTTCAGTCCTTACAAATTACAAAACTGCATGCTTTTAGTCATTCTTTAAGAACTAAAAGCATGCAGTTTTGCAATTTGTAGGGACTAAAAGTGGGCACAAGGACCAAAAGAAAATGTAAATTTTATAGGGACAAGATGCATATTTATCCCTAAATTTTTTATATGCAAGATATATATTTAATGAATATTCAATTGTACATTTTTCTATTATAACGTATGCAGCATCTTATTTTGAGGCATGTATACATATAAAAGCCGACCCTACCCACCTAGTGAGAGATAAGACTTGGTTGTTGTTGTATTTGTATCTGCATATAAAGTCCCAAGTCCTGCATCAAAGCTGTCCAGATGTAAGTGAATATCTGACATATGAGTATGCTATGAATATTAGCATATGATTTATGGTTAAATCATTCAGTATTATACTAAAATTCTTTCTATATGCATTATTAGTTGTTCAGACTTTTCTGTAAAATTATTTCTATCCTTTTAACCATTTCAACATAGAAGATAGTAGCAGCATGATACTAAAACTTGAGAAGACAATATGAATATATTATTGACACGACATAAGTTTATCTGTTAGGTCTGAGACATGCAAAATTATACCTTCTAGCGAGGAGAGAAACTTTCACCGTTTCTTTTTTTTCATAAATGGCGGTGCTAAGCAGCCAGCTCCAAAAATTCCGTAGTGGAATAACTAACCCCTGTTTGAAATATAATGGACAAAAACATGTAATGCATACTCTACACATAAATATTCAGAAGTTACCCAAAATTAAAGGCATATCATCATCAATGATCAAAAGTAATAGCCCTGGCACACAATCACCATCAATCTAAGTTATAATTGACAAGTCAATAAAAACAAGATGTTGGGGCTAAGGTTTAAGTGCCGTAGTGGGTTGGTTGTGGCTGAGATAATGCCCTGGCTCCACCAAAGAGGCACTGGAATTAATAATTCAACAGAAAAATGTTTCAGACTAACTACTTGCTATATGCGTGCGTTGGGCTAGTTGTGACTGAGATGTTGTCATGGCTGCAATCCTCTGCCACTATAGCTCACTATTAAGTACTCTGATATTTCCAGTGCAAGGTTTCAGATTATATTAAAGTTAGATGTATTCTACGGGTTAGCTATTCCAATGTAGAATGTTTCCACTTGTATTCCATTGATCTTTTTCTCGACTTCTCTATATGGTGAACAACTAGTGATTAATGAAATTTTTCTGTTGCATGACTTTGGAGTTGTCCAATTTGATTGAATTAATAAGATTCTCAACCTATAGTCATATGAATCATTACCAGCACCTCTGTGGCATCCTTTTGCCTTTATTTTTTTCTTTGAACCCGAACTTCATCGAAAATTGTTCACCTCACTCTTGCATTTTTAATGCATCAGGTGAGTTTCATATTTGGAATAATTGCTGGATTATATCAATTGAATACTTTTGTACAGTCTTCTGGTGTATAGAAGTTCCGACTTCATGTACTTTTGCTTATGATCCAATTGTTTTAATTGCGCTTTTACTATTTAAGTAAGCAAGATGCCATTTAGGATGTTACATATTCTTTGTTCGGAATTAAATTTTTATTTTACCTAGGAATTTCATGTGTATATTAGGAGTTGTTGTCTTGTAGTTCTTGTTGATCCTACCACGCTTTCATTATGGTAGGTACTCCGCATAGATTCTTAGGTGCTTTATACTAGACATTTCATACCACATTATCTCTGGGGGATAGTGATAAGCCGCATAAATTAGATGGTGCGCACATTAAGTGTTACAAAGTAAGAATTCTGTTGTGTTGGGGTCACGTAAGAGTCTATCTCAAATCAGTGGGTTATTCCTGAATTGTATGCTGTCTTGTCTTTATATGCAAAGTGTCTTGCTTTGGTAGGGCTCCTTTTCAATTGAAAAGGCACCTCGGCGATCCTAATTGTATGTTGACTTTCTAAAATACCATTGTTTCTTTGTATTCACTTTTACTTGCTGTTGTTTTTGAAGTTGTCAACTTGGAATAACTGGTCTTGGTGTCTGTTTTTCAGGATATGTGCAGAAGATAACAGCTCGGAAAGATATTGATTTAATGGAGGACTTGGGTAATGGAAAACCGTCATGATGGTTGATGTTCTCCACTAACCTCGCCCCCAAATTTTTTATTTAATTTTCTCTAGTTCCCTTTCTTTACTTCAGAAATCCATACATCATTTTGATGAGTTTTATTCTTCGATGATTGTTACTCAATATACTCATGTAAATCAACATTTTTACGATTAGAGAGACTAGTAAAGATTGTAACACCCCCACTCCTTCCCTCCCCAAAGAAATGACTGGAAAAGAAAAATCCCCAAGGAAAATAGGAAAGCATACAGAGATCTAAGGAAAGAATGTATTCTTGTCCATTAATTCTGCTTTTCTTTTGAAACACTTTATTCTTTTCATATCCTGCATTTCTTTTTAGCATCTTAGTTTCGTGGTCATCCAGAAATTGATAAGGAATAACTGATGGCCTAAGATTGGCATATGATGTGAGATATCACTGCCTTTTCCATCTCTCATTAATATAAATAAAATAAGGTGTTCTTTTTTCATGTCAATTGTAAACTGATCAGGCTCTCATATAAAATGTCAAGGACAAGTTTCCTTGATTTCCAATACAACCTCTCAAAGAGAAAGTACCTGAGGAAGCCGTCGCGACTCTTCTCAAAGGACAAACAGAACTCTGGGGTAACTATGTTCTCAAAGAACAGACAAAACTCTGGGCTAAAATATATTTTTCAGCCTAGCCTTGATGAGATGAAGATGGTGTTTGACAAATTTGATTCCAATAAAGATGGAAAAATATCTCAACAGGAGTACAAAGCTACCCTGAAATCTCTAGGCATGGAGAAATCGGTGAATGAAGTGCCAAATATTTTTCGGGTGGTTGACTTGGATGGAGATGGATTCATCAATTTCGAAGAATTTATGGAGGCACAGAAGAAGGGTGGTGGGATTAGGTCTTTGGATATACAGACTGCGTTTCGAACATTTGATAAGAATGGTGATGGGAAAATAAGTGCTGAAGAAATTAAAGAAATGCTGTGGAAGCTGGAAGAAAGGTGCAGCCTTGAGGACTGCAGGCGAATGGTGAGAGCAGTGGACACTGATGGAGATGGCATGGTTGACATGAACGAGTTTGTGGCCATGATGACTCAATCCATGAGACATGTTTGAATGCTGTTATGGTTATGTTTCTTCGGGTTGAGTTTAGGTGCACTTCAATGAAAGCCATGGGTGTTGTGTTTATTTATGTGCTCAATAAAGCTGCATTTTGAAATCAGTGGTTCAATACAAATATATTATTAAAAGGATAACTGATCGCTAAAACTTATTGTAATAAATGATATTAACAATATAAAAACAATCTTGGGTTTCAGTTTCTACCTTGCTTATTTCTAAAAAAAAAAAAATGTGAACAGTCACGTTCTGAGTTATCTTTCAGCCTAGGTCAAGAAAAGAAAAAAGAATGCAGACAATCTCATAGGTCTTCAAATTATTTGAGATAGATGTTATAAAAAAAAATACTTAAAGTAAAAAAGTATCAACAAAAAAGCTTTAAAGAATTAAGCAATTGAATTTAAGTGGTTAATGAATTTTAGTTAAAGTTGAATCAATCGGGAGTATCCAAATTCAATCTTTAGCCAAGACAATCATTAATCACAATTTACTTACCTCTTAACGGATTAACAATTCCCTTTCTACTATGGACCAGAGGCTTAAAAAATTGGATCGGAACAATTGGAATACTAACTGCTTTTAGAACACAGCCATTATTCTTTTATACATTAAATGAACGACAATAATTGGTTATGCTTCAATGCACCACTGGACAAAGTGGTACGGCTTAAAACTCTGCCTACAAATTACTAGAGATGCCCTTTTTTAGAGATGCCCTTTTTTTTTTTGAGTAATTATTAGAGATGCACCTTAACACACAAAATTAGTGCTTATATTCTAAAAGAATGATGCCTTTGTTATATTTTTCTGGGGCAAATAAGGGAGCAAAGGCTCCTTTTTTTTCAATTAAGAGAATTACTGCATTCATTCATGACAAAAGAGCTAAAACAGAGGAATGACATGGGAGTTTTCATTACTGCTAACATACAGCTCGGACACTCGAGATAACCATGTTGATTGTTGCCTTCCTTAACAAATTTAACATGGGAGGTTTCAAAATATATATATATATATATATATATATATATATATTATAAAGACACAACTAGCTTCAGAGAAAGAAAATAAATAAATAAGAAAGGCACAATTTGCAATCAGAAATGATACAGTCAGCTTCATAGAAGCCTTCTTTGTTGTGGTATCAAAATTCCATACTTAAATATAAAATACTTTTTCCCCCAATACACCACCAGCTATACATATGAAGTTTCAAGCAATGTTCCTAAACATGTTTTCAAAAACAAACTTCTTCTACATACTTGCATGGATCAAAGTAGAGCTAAATTTGATGTGGCTAGAACCAAAAAATTATTAAAAAAATAAAACCATAGAAAAGCAATTTTAAACATGAGAGGCAATAGTGCTGATATCTGAACAAGAAGCAAATACATTTTAAATCAGTGCATACTACATAATTCATTCATCTCCTCTGCCTAGCAGTGTTGAAAGCTTCCATGCACAACATCTGTGTTCCCAGATCACGAGCCGGACAGCGCTTAGAAATTTATATATTCATGATATTGTAGGATATGGAGTAATGATTTTTTCACCAGTAATCCCCACAAGAGCATTTTCCATCCTTGAAATGATGAAACCTTTTGTTATCTCTAACAATCAGTTCCCTCCCTACAATCCTAGACATGATCTTGATGGCATTGTGACAGTCACCACAGACACGAAGGTTCTTGATAATCCTAAGAGGTGTTCTAGGAGGAGTACTAATAAGACCATAGGCAATTGCTAGACGCTCACTGTGGTAGAGCAAGGCCTGCTCCTTTGCTTCCTGATCAATGTCATGAAGAACATATCTTGTATCAGGAACATATCCCGCGTCTTTCATACTATTCATAGCAATCAATTTCTCATCATCTTTGTAAAGAGTAGGATTCTTATACTCAATGATTCTGTTCTTGCCATCCAGCATGCTGATTGCGGTATACTTTTTGGGAGGCGGAGTAGGGATCTTATTGGCAACGGCCTTTGAAGGGTCAAGACTAACAATCAACTCTTCAATATGATCTTCAAGATCAACATCTCCATGAATTCGAGCATAACTCTTAAGGGTCTCGAATACTGTCACAGTTGGCTCAAATGGCAGTTGCTCAATAAATTCCTCAGCTTCTTTGAGGTATCCAGATTGACCGAGAACATCCAAAAGCCCCATATAGTGCTCTACCCCGGGTTCAATTCCATACTTGCTTTTCATTGATTCAAGATATATGTAAGCATCCTCCACAGCCTCTGCACTTCCACAAGCCGATAGCACAGCAAGCATAGTCTCTGAAGTTATCTCCAAACCCAGCTCATTCATCTGCTCAAACAACTGCAAACCCTCATCTCCCATAGTACTATTCGCATAGCCACGAATCATCATATGCCAAGAATCCATATTTCTATTAGGCATATGATCAAACACCCTACGTGCATCAGTCATACTTTTACAATTCCCAAACATTTCAATCACCTTGTTATGCATCTTAAAATCACTCCTAAAAGTAGATTGCAAAAAGTAATCATGAACTTTCTTAGCATCCTCAACGGATTTCGACTTACCACACAAATCAAACAAAATCTCAAAGCAATTAGCATCAGCTTTAATACCTTTTTCCATCAACTCAAGCGCCTCTTTCACCTTCCCCTCTTGACAAAAACGTGTCAAATCAACAATCGAAGGAGGCGGAGGAGCTTGCTCCTGAACATTAGGGTTTTGGAATTGGTTATTAGGGTTTTGAAATTGATTAGGGTTACCATTTTGTGGGTTCCACTGATTCTGGTTAATCCCTCGATTGGGACTATTGGGTGGCTGAAAATTAGGATTTTGACGAATGGGTTGCCGGAAATTAGCGTTTTGTGGGGGTGGGGGTGGTCGGAAATTAGGGTTTTGAGGAGGAGGTGGTGGTGGTCGGAAATGAGGGTTTTGTGGAGGAGGTTGTGGTGGTCGGAAATTAGGGTTTTGAGGGTTAAAACCCTGTTGAGGAAATCGATCAGGGACATTTCGGGTATTATGATGATTGAAATGTTGTTGTTGAGGAGGAGGTTGAAAGGGTGTGTTGTGATCAGAGGGTGGTTGCTGAACCTGATGAGGAGGGAATCTACCATACTCGTTTGGGATTGCAGAAGTACTCAAGGTTTTGCAGAAATGGTTTCCATGGATATAGTTTGAACGTAGCTTCAAAGAAAAAGAGGAAGAAGAGGAAGAAAGCATTGTGGTTCGTGCGCGATGAATCAATGGAAAAGTCGCCATTTTTTGTTTTCTCAGAGTGAGTGAGTGAGAAACTAAACTAGGGCATAGTGAAATGTATATCTAAGTCTAGAAGAAGGGTAAAAAGGGAATTATGTTGCTTTTTCCCATTTTATTTTGGGTCATGGCCTCTTATTTAAGTGAAAATTGCTGCTTAGACCCCCTCAAAATTCCCAAAATGCCCCTTTTATAGAGATCGGAAGTTATCTTCGAATTGTTGTGTATCAGAAGTTACATTCCGATCTATCCAATGTACATGTCGAGCAACAACTTTTTTACTCAAACTTCTTATTCTACGTTCAACCTTCCAATTCATCCAAATTTTAAATTTGTTGACAAAATTTAGGTATCAAATCATCATTCTTTTTACATTTATTGTTTTTTTTTAGGATTTATTGTTTTTGTTTTGTGATGTAATTGTAGTTATGATTGAACATCTTGTTGATTTGAAACCGAACATTGATGAACTTGACATTGTTGAAACTGAGGTGCTTGTTCTTGATAGTGCGAAATACTTTTTCACATTTAAGAAATGTGATGTTTGACATAATTTGATTAATTGGGTTTGTTGTGAAAAAACAAAGGTATGGTTCATTATAGTTATAGACAAATTTGATAATGGTTTTCAACGAAGAATGTCTTTTTTATTTTATTTTTATTTGATTATAAAAAAAGTGGTGTGTATAAAGGAACCAAAAATAACTTAAAATGAGAAGACACTATGTGGAGGAAATGTAAATATCCATTTAGTTTATGTGATTATTTTTTTGACATCTAATGAAGACAAAGTTAGAAAGTTGTATTCTTGTTAGTCATTTAAATGCGGAAGAGAAACGCGAATCTCAACTGCAAAGGGAAATGGGGCATCGGAGCAGTGCATCGTGACAGTCAGGGAGAGGTGCTTGCAGCTGCGACATGGTTGGTCATGGGCTACGATGATTCTGAAGTTGCTGAAGCGTTTGCTTGGTATAGATCTGTAAAACTTGCGATCAACCGTTCTTTTCAAAAAGTTGTTTTCGAATCTGTTCAGGATTCTAAGGGGAGACAAACCGGTTCCTAGGAACTATGTTTGAGGAATTGTGAGTAGCATTAATTCTCTTCGAACCCAATTTGATGAGATTAGTTTTACCCATGTTCATAGATTAGGTAATATGGTAGCCCACAAGTTGACCAATTTGGCTTTGCAATAGCACAATAAGGTCTGGATCAAAGAGATCCCAAACTATATTGCTTTTGATATTGTAAGTGATGTCATTCATTAATATATGAGTTTTTTGTCAAAAAAAAACAAAAGAAACACTCTGATGTCTTTGAAAGATAGAAGAAAAGAAATGCATCAGCAATAACGAAGTTTACAATGAACGTCAAAGATTCAAAAAGTTCATTAGGGCTTCAAGGTAAAAAAAATGCAATGTTTGTTAATTTTATTTATTTTTGAATGATCACAAATATATTTACAAATATAGAACAGTTGATGAGTTACAACTATTCAAGATATTTTCTAGGCACATCTCGAATTGGTCAAATCTTTTGACACTTATCATATTGTTTTGTTGATGGATTCCACCTATAAAATCAACCAATACAAAATGTTGTTGCTTAAGGTAGTTGCTCAACAAATATGGGATGTTCTATTGAAGTGCAAAGATAATATCCTGAAAGTAATTCTGACTGGCAGGGATATCACACTGACGAAATTGTTTTCATTATCTTTCCAAGATCTATGTTTCAGTATGTTTGTATCATACTTTAAAACATATGGGAGCTAGATGCAAGTTGGATTGCAAAGTCAAAAATGTCAAATCTAAGAATTTCAATACAAAAGAGGTGAAGCCAACTAAATATGGAATCGCATCGTGGATTTTTGGGAAGTTCTAGTGGACTCTGAGGAATTACATGCATATGTTGTGGCACAATTTAGAAAGGTGTGTGAGAAATTTCCAAAGTTCCTCAAATGTGGAAAGTACCATATTGGATCCGCTGAAGGGAAAAAATTGAGGACGTGGATATATTGTGCCTTGCTTTTGGAAACACAACCCACGAAACAGAGTTGAACTTGCTTCAACAACACATCCAATTCCTCCAATTACTATTAAATGGAGCAAAGACAAATGGAGTAAAGATGGACTCATTTTAATCACCTACCGCAGCAAAAAAATGTAGATTTTGTTGTTCTTTTCCCGATTAATCTATCTTTCTCTTTCATGTTATTGTAAAGTGTTGGTTTCATTTTGACCCCTCCTTTCCCCTTTTCTAAACAGTTTATGAAAGTAGTGGTAATGATATAGTACAGCTTAAAGAATCCTTGACTTATCCTAAGAAAGAACCTTTGCCCCTCGTTGAGTTCATTTAATATATGCAACGCGTATTAAAAAAATTGTATTATACGAGAAACAATTATACATTAGAACAAAAAATTAAGACGGGATCTTATAAAAAAATTAAGACACGAAATGTGAGAATGAGAAAAGAAATTTCAAACTATAATATTATCTGCAAATAAATTACTTTTCAACCAAATAAATTAATCATAAATTTTTGCAAATAACAGGTGTACAATAGTGTCAAAATTTGTTGGTAGCATTAGAACTAGAGCTGAGGAACATCAGTGCTACATCATATTTCCAGCTTCTGAATCAAGTCAATACACCCAGTTCCCATCTTCACCGGCAAACCGAGACAAATTCTAGAAGAAGGAGTCTCCAAGGTGTCTACCTGCCCATGACGAGCCGCTTCAACAATGAAGTTGGATGCTGTCTCATAAGATATTTTGACAAAAGGGGATGTAGAATCTGCTATCCCCGATCTGGTCAAAGGGCGATAGGAACCAGAATGTGTCATAAAGTCAGCAATAAGCATCAAGTGTCGGATGTTTACCGATATCCCATAAGACTTGAAAACATTTTGTACTTCCCGGATGATGACTTCTTTGGCTGCTTCCACCCCATAGGCTTTTAGTATAGCATGCACGTCGTTTGAATAAACATACCTAACTTTCAGATCATCTTCCATCTCCCAAAATGTTTTGAAATGTATACCAGACGTTTGAAGTGCTGGTATTTTTTCTTTAACTGAGGAGGAAATATCATCCCTTTTACTATCATCTTCACCATAGTAGATTACGCCACTTTCTTTACATGTAATAGCTTTACATTGGCCAACCTTACCAAAGTTCTGGATACAAACCTTCTCGGCTGTTCTCTGAGCAATCTGCATACAGATAATTAAAGAATCGTCAGTTTTATATGTTTAGCAAGGAGTAAAATAGAAAATTGACAGTATTTGCTTCCTGGTTTTATTTCACTACATAATTTCATTATAAACCAGTTGTCACTATTTCTTGTCCACATACCAAAGGACCATGCATAGCTATCCTAACAACAACTAAATCCTCTGTCCACTAGGAGGAACCAGTTACATGGAACACAATGGTAAAATGCATTGTCATTAATCAATCATAATGACAGATCATTTAAATACAGAACGCCAATTGAGGATAGCTGTGATTAGTAAAAACCAGGAGAGGAGGAATTGGATGTGTTGTTGAAGCAAGTACAACTCGTTCGATAGGGTATCATGGGGCAGTAGCTGAGTCTCAAAGGCCCTGGTCAATGTGTGCTGTCTGGCTAGGGGAGCATCAACTATTATTGGCACTGGAGCTACCAGTAATTAGCTATTACACAAGCTTGTACATGCTTTGGGTTTGAAGGTAATGGTAATTGAAGATGCAAGAACTCCTATAGAGTTACAAATGGATAGAGTCGTAGCAAATAGAAATCCACAGTCAAACGTATATTTTTGGAGTTGGGTTACTTAAAAAAGTTCACTATTAAACAGAAAATGTTTTGCAGTAGAAAGTACCTGAGCCAATAATATGTGAGGTTCACCAATAAATTTAAAGTGGATCTCGAAACGCATTCCCCCGGCTTTCACATAAACTCTCCGGTCATATTTTTTGCTCGCGGGTTCAGATTTTCTCTTTTTAGATTTCAAAGTTTCTTCAAGTGTCACATTTTTATCACTGTCATTTACTTCAATATCACTGTCATCTCCATTTACTTCAACACCATTGTCATCCTCATCGTCTTTGCCATCCTCGTCATCTTTACCATCCTCAGAGCCTTCAACGTCCTCTGACTTCTCACCATCATGTGTTTCCTCGTCAGGACCATCATCGTAATCAACCTCATCCGTAGCTCGTTGTTTACTCTTTTGAGCATCAAAACCATCTTCCTCAGCATCCTCTGTGTCACCAACTTCGTCGTCATCATCAGTTTGACCATTTTTGTTGGATGCTGATTCATTGCTATGATCATTATCTAAACCATTTGAAGAATTTGATTTGCCTTGAAAATCTTTTATGCCACTAATTCTAGCCAGCAATGTGATGTGATTTTCAATCGCATCCTCCAATTCCCTCACAAAGCCAACTCTTAGAGTTTCCTCCCAGTCTTCAAGGGTAACATCGGTGTATTTGGGATAGTGTTTAGGTTTATGCAGCTTCATTGTAAGCTTATATATACTGCAAATGCAGCCCTCTTTTACAGTTACTGGCACAACAGAAACTTTCATACTCTCAATTATGTCAGCTACTGTAATCTTTTTCATTTTGTCCGCAAGACGAATAGCATCTTCCCTGCAAACAACATATTCACAGAAAATAAATAAATAAATCAT
>Ga0228710_1006742_pt1 | contig 17274 bp, 9 predicted proteins | sample MedpolnodulmetaG_FD_177995 | JGI IMG/M metagenome (GOLD analysis project Ga0228710, IMG submission 177995) | Root nodule microbial communities from Medicago polymorpha collected in Santa Monica, California, United States - pink nodules | ecosystem: Host-associated > Plants > Roots > Nodule... | reverse complement strand
TTTATCCGAGTGTTAAGATAGAAAAAATAAATTGTGCTTGTACACTTACTAAGAAATTATCTTAACGGATGCAATTTGTCTTTTATTATTGGATAATTTATTCAAAAGTCAAAGCAAAGCAAGTTAGTTCAAAATCAAATGGTGAATTTCACATTAATTTCTAAATTCATTTTTTTTAAAAATAATTTATAATTGAGTAACCCACTCCTCTATTTAATGCATCAAGTCGTGTGAAATCTAAAGTCGCGACAACTCTCCTCAATAGTTTAAATTTTAATATCACTATGGCTCATGATTTAATTCAAATTCAAGATCTTATTTATGTAAAAATGAAGAAGACTCGTATCATCTTATCTAAATGTCGTCGTTGGATAAAAAATTATATTTTTATTATTATTATTATATAGGAAATGGTGCATGTATTTGCATACCTGAGAGTGCTACTAGATCAACCGTGTTGAGTCCTTGATCAGCAAAGGCAGATTTAAGTTGATCTAATTTGAAGCTGGGACCTGGAAGATTTTGATTGGCAAGGGATTGACTTGCTGTTAGACTATCCCTTCTTCCTAATGGAACCAACCAACCTGGACCCCCACTCTGTGAATATATATAGATTTGTGTTATTTTAAGACTATACAAAAAATAAAAGAAGTTGATTCAACCATTATTATGTTAGTACATATATTATGATATTATTATGTAAAACTCATTTCTTGAAACTAAAAATAATTGGCTAAAAATATGTACCAGAACAGAAGATATTCCAGCTGCAAGTGTGAGAATATCAGCACAAGAAACTTTATTAGGACAAACTTTTTCCACCTCAGTCTTAATCTGATTGATAACATCCAATCTTCTTAAGGAGTTTATATTTGGACCAGCATCTTGTTCACTCTTAATAGTAGCAGTGTTATTCAACAAAACTGATGCATCACAACCCTGTTTCAATCATAAATAATATCATCAAGTTATTTAGTGCTCTATCTCCAAAACTACATATATACATATGATCCACAAAAAATGTCATATTATGTCATTTCACTTAAGTTAAGGAGATATTTTTAACTTTATGAACTATTGATTATTTTTCATTATCATAAATACAGAGTGAAAAATAATAACTTGGTTTCTAAGACCGAATAATAATACGTATACATACTTGGACGAAACAATCATGAAAGTGAAGCCTAATGATACTTGCAGGCATTCGAGAATCAGTCTTAGAAACCTTCTCTAAGATTTGAAATGCAATAGATTGCAATTGGGGACAAGTTTTGGCGTAAAAGTCTGGACTAAGCTGTGCATTTGAAGAGAAGGGTAGTCCTCCAAACACAACTACTACACAGCATAGAGCTGTTGCTATGAGACTAAGGGAGTTCATTTTTTACCCCTTATAGTATATTCTATGTGTTTGAAGTTGATGTGCTTTGCTAGGAAGAAAATGTGCCTTTATTTATAGGCCATAACATGACTATAGGTGGTGGCTTGTGGTTGCCATGAGTGACATTTGATAAGAATATACATCAATATTTAAGATACACTTGTAAATTTAGTAATTATTTTTCTGAAAACTTTGTCAAGTCTTCAAAAATATAATATATAAATCGCATTATTATATATACGAATTTAAGGTGATGTGTGTTACAGGCCAGTGAAAATTGTCGTCACTTAATTATTATAGTACGCTGAATTCAAACCCCCTCTAAATTTATCAACTTTTTCTTTTATGACATGGAGATAAATTCAGAAAGTGATTAGGATTTCAAAGCATATACTGTATGTATAGTACAGTCGAAAGAAAGTAATAAAACAAAGTAACTTAAATTCCTTTCAAATTATCTATAAGTGATAAAAAAAATGGTTGGTAAAGTTTTTTGAATATCATACGGTAAAGCTAACGGTTAAACTAAATAAAAATCAAATGATATAAAAATATGGTTTTATGAAACAATTAACTTTTTTAATTAAGATATCAAGGGTAAAATTGAGAGAAAATGTTAAAAGTTATAAGTTCAAATAAATTTGAAGGCTAACATGTGACCACTAATGGTTGCCGACAACTACTCTAATCACCGCCAACCACCAGTTTGATCACCGCCAACCATCACCCCAAATATACAGTTTTATATGGGTACACTTCAATGACTTGAATTTGTGGTTGTGACCGTACAAGAATTATCCTCGACACCCATTGAAGGATTTGACTTTATATATCGATTGTGCAATTCTTTTTTACACATATACCTTCATGCATACAAACCACTTCATGATGCCATAATGTATATAAATCAATATCTCATTAAAATGTATGTATTATTATGATTATATTGTCCTAAAAAAAAAAAATATGACTATTGTCAAATAAGGCCCCGTTTGGTTTGAGCTTATGAAAAATAACTTATGTAAATAAACAAGTTTTTATTTTAATTTATAAACTTTTACTAACGAAAATTGTATCTTCATAAACGGTTTTTTTATAAACTACCTTAAAAACTTATAAATAATACATAAAAACTTATTTATTTGCATAAGTTGTTTTATATAAACTCTAAAATAAGCTAATCCAAACGGGCCCTAAATGGTCAAATGTCTTGCTGAACCGAACATGGGCTCTCGTGTCTCGACCAGGATTTGTTCCCATAAGTCTTAATTTTCCCGGCATTTACGTTGTTGTTTTCTTTGACAGAATCTTTGTGGAGTTGTTATTACTAACTCCTATTATTATAATATAATTTTTTTTTTTTAAGGAATTATAATATAAAATTTGGACAGGGGATGAGTTGTTATATTCTACAAATGGTACGTGTTGCATTAAATTATATATAGTTTGTGTGTGATTTCGAAGTTGTGTTAGTCTATAGATAGATAGATATTTTATTTTTCCACCCCCTCTCATTTTTTTTATTTTTAGCATTGGCTTTTCTCGTTTGTCACTTCCACACTTATTAATTTATTCAACCTGGCTTACTTTTTGATTCAGCAGCCTCCCAAAAAAGACTTCAAGTATTTCCCTAACCAATAAAATATAGTCTAAAATATTAGTGTGTACACCTATATACTACTTGATTATGTGAATGATTTATTTCATTTTCATATTTTTTATACGTGGGTTTAAACAATAACAAGTTCATGTATGGTTTTTATTTTGAATTTTTTATTGGGAAAACTTTGTACCTTATATAATAATTATTTTAAAGTTTGGCGAAATGGTAACAAACTCTCCTTAAAATTTTTAATATTGTTATATGTCTAAGACTGAATTCGAACCAGTATATTGGTTAAGTTAAAAGAAATATGCGTCATGTCATATGAACAATCTTGGATAAACATTTTAATTTATTAACGGTAAGTTGGATGATTCATGTGGCAATTGTAATAAAATGGGAAGATAAACTTGAAAAAATTGTTAAAGAAAATGGTAAAGAGTATATTCGATTAAATATTCTCTTATATTTATTAGTTGTAGTAAAATTAAAATAGAAAACAATATTGAAAGTAAACTGTCATAAAACTGCTTTAATATAAATAGTTAGGTTGTCTATTTCATCTTAAACTTTTTTCCCGGAATAGATCATAAAATCTTATTGAAAGTGATGTTTTCCTTCCAATTTTACATGTGACGTGCCTTCTCTAAACAAATAGTCCTCTGTCCATTTTTATATTTTATACGAGTGCTTTACAAAAATGTGCAGATACTAAGAAAAATGGTTGAAGTAATAAAATAAATTTTGAAATATGCATAATTATTACTAAATTACCTTTGGTGCATTAATGTTTTTAATATTGATTTTTTATATTTCAAGACAAAATAGTAGTATTAACGAGGGATGTATTTCAAAAAAAGTAGTAAATGCATCTAATTAATGCTCCACACATTTTCTCGGGGTATTGGAAGCATGGTTGAGCCTAAACTTGAGTAGGGGGAATCCCACATGACTTGTTTTGGTTTTAAACATCACTGTTTCTCAAATGAGTTCCTGGAACCAACAAAGTGTTATATTTATGAAGTGGATTTAAGATCCATGGATGTTCATTTATAGGCTAGGTGTCATCAAACCTACCGAGTGTAGTACAAGTACATTAGATCGTGGAAGGTATGCTACATTAGTAGCCAGTGTAGGTGGATAATTTATCCATGGATGCTACAATGGATAATTTGCATGTGTATTTCTTCAATAAGGAGGAACTTGTGGCATGTCAATTTACCCTACAACCTCAGGCGGCCTTCATTTCTTATGCACATGTCCAACTTGAAGGTTATCATGGTTGAAAGTATCATTTGCATTGGGTTTCCGCAAGGTTAGTAGTCAATGAAGGTTATCTTGTTAAGGTCTTATCAATGAATTAATCGGTTGATTTCAATTAACAACGCTGGCTAGAATTTGGTTCCCTTGTACCCCTTATGGAATATTGGTGATTGAATTGTCACATTAATTGGCTTGTCGAGTCTCCAATTTCTTGGCTTTTTGAACCTCATTGTGAACCATGTGTTTAGCAATGTCAACAAGTTGTCGAATAGCCTAATAGATGATGTCATATATCCCCATTCAAACTTTTGTCTAGTGAAAGATGTGTATAATCTATGTTGTCAAAAGTGGTTGTGCCGATCGCTATAGCGGTGCTGAGTGAAAAAATTAGGTTCCCCATGCTACCTTGCGTTTGCGCGTGTTGGAAGTGGAAAGTTGTCAAAGCGGACCACTGTGTAGCGGTTCGGCACAACGTTAACTCGACCAAAGCGACCGCCTCAACCAGGTTAGTTAAAATTGTGAGCCATCACATATAAATGGACGATTGGTAATGTAATTTTAATAATATTAATAATATAATAATTATTATAATAATAATAATAATTAACTTTTTACTCTATATTATTTTTTATTAACAAGTATACAATTTATTTTCCTTCAAAAATGTATACAATTATATTGTTTAGTTGGTATGTAGTTTTGATGTTCCAGCTGGTATACAATCTTTTTTTGACTAATTGATGAATTTTGACAATGTTTAAGGTATTTTAGTATTTGGGGTATTTTAGTATTAAATGTATTTGCAGTTGTGCCACCAAAATAGTGGCCGTTACACACCCACTACCACACCTAACCAATTTTTGGATTGACTGTGTTGCATTTCTGCATTAACAATAGAGGTGGTAATTACACATGGAGTCTTAGGTTTTTCAAATGATTGTACCTCATAAATGCAAGGAGGAGCCACAAATGTTGTCATTCCGAACGTTTGTGAAGGCTTTTGTTCGATCGATGTTAGCATGACCTAGTTGCTATTAATGATGACATTTGTTTCATACAAACTAATACTCTTTTCATACCATAGGTGCATACGTCCAACGTAGTCATGATATAGGAAACTGAATTTTTTAGTGGCAAAGGTCATATTACCCGACTAGGCGTGCCAAATTTGTTGATTAAGCAAGAATTTAGCCAAGGTTCGGTTGATGGCCTCAACTCTGATTCCATTTTATTCAAGCGATTATTATTGAGGGAGGAATTTTGTCCCTTAATTATGGGTTACCCAAATAAGGGACGATTTTTTTTAGCTAAGGATCCTCTCCATAAGAGTGCTAGGTACGATTTTTTTAGGAACACTAAGAAATACATAAAAAATAGATAAGGATGGACTGATAAAAGAAATAAAAAAAATTATAAATAAGCTTTTTATTTTGTTTGATTGAATTTGTCTGATTATAACGTGCGAATTGCATATTTATATGCAAAAAATATGCCTATTAAATGACTTGCTCTACAGTGTCACGCCTCTGCTCGGCTAATTTTGTAGGTAGTGCATGATTTTCCCTCTTTGAGAGGGTCGTAGCGCCCCACATTCAGTTGCAAGTGTCCTCTTTCACAACAGGATCGTTGACACATTCCATGGCTTACGACTTTATCACGAATGTGCCTTTTCCTCACCTCTCTTTGGAGTTAGTGGTGCTACAAAGATGGAAAATGGATTGTATGTATCATTGTCTAGTCAGACTTAGTATTGACTTATTCTGAGACCATTACGAACGACATACCTAGTAGCAGACTTGAGAAAGAATAATCAGTTTTCGTCGATCGTTTGTCCTAGCACTCTCCTAACTTTCCATCAGCTTGGAGGTTTATTTGCCTAAAGTTAAATTGCATGTTTGCCTATGTCGGCTGACATGATATTTAGTTTTAGGTGTAAATAAGATTGTACCATGTACACCATGAATGCATGAGCACCCGATTGCCATTTCATTGTATAAAAGTGTACAACTTACATATCATACATATTATGTAACATATATAAACATGTCACTCAAATATATATTCATTAATCATGTGACAACGTTTTCACAATAAATATATATTTTATACATTTACTCAAAATCATATGAAAGTAAAATTAACATATTTATATCATATTGATTACATATAAGCCCAAGTGGACCCACAAGTCATCTCAGCATTGTCCTTTAAAAATAATCATACACACAACACACAGACAATCCAAAGCATTTATTTAAGCACATAATGTTGTTAGAGAACTTCCTTGCCTCTACAACTCTCCTATCCAACACATGTACAACTCTATGCCACTGGATTATGTGAACACGGTGAGAGAGAATGAAAACAAGGAAGGAGATAATAGAGAGAAGGGAAGAGCACGTGAGTGAGAAAGAGAAGCTTCCGGAGTATAAAAAAATAAAAAATAAAACAAAATGCCACGTAGGGGGTGTATATTGGGGTTTAGGAAAAAAGGGTGTCTATGAATAATTTCTCTTTATTTAAATACATAATGTTGTTAGTGAACTTCCTTACCTCTACAACTCTCCTACCCAACACATGTACGACTCTATGTCACTCCGATACTATGTGACAATTCAAAAGCTTAGATGAATACAAAACTCTAAGAAAAACTTCCTAACTGGAAAGTTCAACTTACTAGTTGAGTAGTTGTTCATAAGACGACAAAGCTTCTCTTTTAAAATTTCATACAAAATTTTTCTGACATTTTGAATAAACGATAAAATTTAGGTTTTTCTCGTTTCAACTCAGAGTTAGCAGTGAAAAACATATAAAATTTAGGTTTTGTGAAACATTTTTTCAAATCAACCTGCGTCTTAATTTTTCTCAAAATAGTTTCAGTCCTGCAACCTTAAAGTAGATAAAAATAACCTACAATTTTTTTTATTAGAGTCATTTTCTAAAAGTTTGTCTGCTCAGAACATTTTTCACAAGACATTTTCACAAATCAAGGTCTCCAAAATATTCGGAAGGTTAAGTATAATTTTGGAGAATATTTTCGATAGATCCTATTTTGTGTTTAGAATGTTTACCAAAGCACCAAGATCATGCAACATACACAAGTTCACACAAAAAATATTTTTAAATTATTCAGTTCATTAGACATTCATTATAGACAACAAATAAAAATGACGAGGAGTTTCATTTTTAAACAGTGATTTAGACTTTTTTTTTTAATTCATAACTCAACAAAAAAATATAGTGCTAACTAATTCTAAACTAAGATTATTACATTCAACATACAAACAATGAGTCGTATCTCAAGATAACTAAGGTTCAAACTGTGATTTAGACATTTTTTTGTAAATTAATAACTCATATCAAAAAATATAGTGCTAACTAATTCTAAACTAAGCTTATTGCATTCAATATACAAACAATGAGTCTTATATCTCAAGATAAATGAATTTCATTTAAAAGATTGAGATCTTTCAACATATGTTTTTCATATGCATCGACTAGAGCTTAAAAACATGGATTAGTTAATTTTAATATTTTTTATAGGGATGGTTTTTTATTAGTTAAAGCATAATTATCCTTTGACAATTGTTTTATAGGGAGAATATCATTTTTACCTTAAGTTATAAGACTAAAATAATTGGCACATTAAGTGTGGATGGATGAGTTGATGGTTAGCGGACTCATGCATCTACTATATGTGCTATTGGTACACTTGGTTTGATTACGGAAGAAAGTTGACTATGAAAATAAGAGAAACTAAGCATGTTGTTATATTTATGACTGTGTCCCATTTTTATTTTTATTTTACTTTAAGAATAATTTCCTTTTTTGTTTTATTAAATATTTTTTGAGTCACAGAAGCGATATGCCTAGTGTAAACTTTGTAATTCTCAATAGCTCCAAAAATCGCATGCATACTCATTTTGTAAAATAAATGACACACCAATTAAAATAAAAAAATAAAGTAATCAATAAGTATATTTTTTAGATTAGTCTTATACTCCAATAAAAAAAAGGCTATACTCATAATAATAAAACAACCCTTATTATAATTGATATATTGGCCCAAATATGAATATATATAAAAAATTCTATATTAAAATAATTTTCTCAAAGAGCATATAAACATTATTTGTGGTTATTGGATACTAATAATGCATGTTTGAATTGATAGATACATGTATACTTACTTTTGTTATAAATTTGTTGTAGTTGTGATTTGGTGTGAACTTTTCAATATTGATATTGATTTGATCATTAATTTCTTTTTAAAAATATTTTATTTCACTTGAAGTTGTATTAAAACAACTTATAATTAGTTTCTTGCACACGTTTTTATAGTTAAGGCTATATGCATTAAAAATAAAGATACACACTTGCACACATACAAGCACGCACGCCCACACACGCCCACACACCCGCTCATAAAAATAAGTTGTCATCTAATCTCATTATATAAAAGTGAACAACTTACATATCATACATATTATGTAACATATCAACATGAGTCTCAAACATATATTCATTAATGATTAATCATATGTAACAACAGTTTCACAAACAATATATATTTAGTGGCTATAGTTGCACCCACCTCGATTAACAAGTCTTTTGGAAGTGATTGTATGGCCGCAAAAGAACATGGTGCATGTTGTTTTTTGTTGCTTTTTCTCTTCAATTTTTTTGCTTTTTCTCTTTAATGTTCTTCTTGATGGTGCCATGGCTCAAGAAAAGTGAGATATTGAGAAAACTAAAACAGTAGATTTGGAGAGGTTTTTGTTTTGGGTGGTGTACTTGGAGAGGGGGATTTTGATTCATTATATAGGGGATTTATATATATTTTTTTAGGCAGGGGAGTTATATATTTTTTTCTTGTGTGTGAACGTTTGTTTTTTCCTTTTTCATGAGATAAATTATGATTTATTTTAATAAATGTAATATTCAAAAAGTCATTTAAAATTATGGTTTCCTAAAAAGTAGTGGAGAGTGAGTCAAAAGAATCCCAAATATACTTCTATGAGTCAATCCAAGTTCCACACAAATTTAACCTCTTTCCATCAAATCTCTATTATAGGGAAGACAATAAGAGATAGATTTTTATTCATGTCGAACCTTGCAAAACATGATTTTGAGGCTCTTGATATTTTGGGGAAAAATTATCTGGCTTTGGCCCTTGATGCCGAAATTCATTTAAATGTTGAAGGTCATGCAGATACTATTAAAGAAGGAAACGAAACAACTGATCAACAATAGGCTAAGGCCATGATATTCCTTCTCACCACCTTCATTAGGATCTGAAAAATGAATACCTTACTGTAAAAGATCCACAAGTTCTTTGGAACAATTTAAAACAAAGGTTTGACCATCAAAAAACTGTCATTCTTCCTAAAGCTCGTTACCAATGGATGTATTTGCGTTTACAGGACTTTAAGTCTGTAACCGAATATAACTCAGTTGTATTTAAAATTACTTGTCTATTGACATTGTGTGGAGAAAAAGTGACCGATGCAGATATGTTAGAAAAACATTCTCCACTTTTCATGCATCTAATGTGCTCCTGCAGCAGCTATACCGCGAAAAAGGATTTAAAAAGTATTCTGAGTTGATATCTTGCCTGCTTGTGGCAGAACAATATAACGAGCTTTTGATGAAAAATCACAAGGCTCGTCCCATTGGTAGTGCTCCATTCCCAGAAGTGAATGTAGCAACGCATGATCACTATGGACAAACTCTTGGTCGTGGGCAAGGTCATGGTAGTGGACGTGGTCTTAATCGTAATCACAATGGAGATTACAAAAACACATTCTCTCACCAGAAGTTGAAAAATGTCGGAAAGAATGAGGTTGGTCAATGCAGCAAAAATAATGAGAATATTTGCTATCGTTTTGGAGGCAAAGACCATTGGAGTCGTACCTGTCGCACGCCAAAGCATCTTGTTGATCTTTACCAACAATCACTAGAAAATAAAGATAAAAAGGTTGAAACTCATTTTGCATGTGAAGATGATGACCATGATTATGGTAATATGGATGTTACCCACTTAGATGCTGCTGATTTCTTTGCTGATCCTGATGGAAATATTGATCATCTCATTGGAGATGGGAGTGTCAAGAAATAGAACCCCACCAATAAATAATCATGTTTAAGAGTGCCTTTGATTTTCCTATGATAATAAAAGTTTTAAGTTTTATGTTATGTTTTTAACTTTCTTATGCTAATGATAATAAAATTTTATTTTTAAGTGTGTTTTCAACCTCCATTGCTAGTCATGATAAATATTACGCTTATTTAATTTTTATATTTATACTTATCTCTTGTTTGTTCATTTTTAGATTGAATGAGTATTAACATTAACCTCAATAATGGAGATATGTGCCTCGCTGATAGTGCAACAACTCATACTATTTTTAAGGTATAGTTCTTCACCTACACGGAGACATTGAAACGGAGTCAAGCATATATTTCGTTACCTTAGAGGTACAATGGATATGAGTTTGTTTTATTCAAAAGTACCAAAATTTGAATTAACGGGTTATGCAGATGCAGGTTATTTGTCAGATCCTCATAACGGAAGATCACAAAAGGTTACTTGTTTACCTATGGAGGTACATCCATTTCATGGAGATCCGTGAAACAAACCATAACAACAACATCATCAAATCATGCTGAACTCTTAGCACTACATGAGGCAAGTCGAGAATGTGTTTGGTTAAGGTCTCTAATTCAACACATACAAGAGAGTTGTGGTTCATCTATCGGGAGAACAGATGCAACAATTATTTATGAAGATAATACTGCATGCATTGCTCAGTTGAAAGATGGTTACATTAAAGGAGATCGAACAAAACATATTCCTCCTAAATTCTTTTTCACGCATGATCTTCATAAGAACAGTGATATAAGCATCCAACAAATTCGGTCTTGTAATAATCTTGTAGATCTTTTCACAAAGCCACTCTCAAGCAGAATTTTTGAACAACTGATATGAAAAATTGGTCTTCATCGACTCAGAGATGGTTGTATTGTTAGAAGGGGAGAAATAAATGTATTATGTAAAAGGATATTGTACTCTTTTTCCTTCACTAGAATTTTTTCCCATTGGGTTTTTTCTAGTAAGGTTTTAATGAGGCATATCCTGATGGACATCCAAGGGGGAGTGTTATGAAATAATGACTTAGTTGATGTCCATCTCTAAGTCTTCCACCTTCCTATAACCCCCATTAGTAAGTGAATAGTTAGTGAACCTTAATTGCCTTGATCACTCACTTACTCATCTTGTGTCTTATAAATAGGACTCATATTGTACCGTAAAGACACACTTGAAAAGAGAAATACAAAGCGCTTTCATCTTCCTCCTCCTCTTCTTCTTTGATCTTGTGCTTTTAGTTTATTTCTTAACAATTCATATATTTTTTTAAGGAGATTTTAATTGATATCTAGCTAAAAATTCTTACACCATTAAATATATTACTACACTTGGTTTGATTAGCGGAAGAAATTTGACTATGAAAATAAAGAGAAACTAAGCATGTTGTTGTATTTATTTTTTTGAACAAAGCATGTTGTTGTATTTATGGCTGTGTCGCATTTTTATTTTATCTTACTTTAAGAATAATTTCCTTTTTTATAATGTTTTTGGGTCAAAGATAGGGCCAGCCCTGTGCAAGTGCATCAAAATCCTTGGCAAAGAGCCTCAAACATAAAAGGGCCTCAAAATTTGAAAGAAAAAAAACTTGTACCTACGGACAAAATCCATCACTAAATGTCATTTTTCGTAGGTGAAAGTCCAGAATTTAATTATTTTACTGTCAATTATACATTATCCGTAGGTAAATGCCTATTTATTTGTGGGTGAAAGTCATGTTTGAATCATTGCTCATATATTTAATTAGAACGTAGATTATACTATCTTGTAGATTATACTATCTTATACTAATTTTTGTTTTTTTTTGCCGATTAAAAAAAATATACTTGTTAAATCTTCTAAGAATTAAGGAGGACATGGTGTCAACAAGGCTATTTCATCTGTTTTATATTGATAACATAATAGGTGGCAGACTGATCTATAAAGTTAGACTTCAAAAGATATTGCTTCTTTGACAGTACTACCAAAAATATTGTTAAAAATAGTTTTCCTTTTTATTGATAATGAAGTTGTTGAAATAATCTGCACATACTCAATTTAACAGTAGCTACTTGTTCCTTTTTTTCTTTCTTTCTTTCTTTTTGTTGAGTCTTAAGGCTCATTGAAATTATATATGTTCTTAGTTTAGGATTGGTACTAATACCGTATTGATTCATTGTTCTTAACTCTTTTGTTAATTCATCGTAATGTTAAACATTTGTAGTAACTAGACTCAATTACAGGTAGCAAGAAATAGAGGGTCTAAATAGACTCTTAACACAAGTACAATTATATGGAATATTTTACCCCATCCTTATAATATTTAGGGCCCGTTTGTTATAGCTTTTTTTAAAATAGATTTTAGAAGTGTAATGTGATTTTGTTATAATTTTTTTAACAAAGAAATTTTTAAGGAAAGCTTCAAATGAAAAATCCGTTTGAATAGTTTATCTTAAAATGTCATTCTAAGTATTTCATCATTTGGGTATAGTTTTTTTTTATACTAAAATTTTGAAAAAATCTTTTTTAAAAAAAAGCTATTTCAAATAGCTTTTCATAAAAATCATTTTTAAAAGATGTCATTTTAGAAAAATATGTGATTTTTATTATGTAAAATCTCGAACAATGAATATTTAAGTTAGTGAATGCAGAATCTCTTTTTAAACTTATATCAAATGAGTTTGAAATAACTTTTACTATTTTAAAGTAAATTTTTTTTAAAAAAATCAGTTTTAAAAATACAAAAGAAAATCCATATTTTTAGAATCTAAAACAAACGGGTCCAACCAGCCCTAAATAATCTATTAGTTGTGTATAACAATTTTTTTCCATCACAAGGTTATTTACTATCAGGTTTGTCACTGCCTTCGTGGAATTTTCATTTTAAGGACTAGGTATTTTGATTTTGCTTCTCAAATTGTTGGCTTTTAGAAGTCACTATGGTTGACTTCTGATGACACTCTGTCATCTCTTTTTTCTTAGATATTTTTAGTTAGTTTTTATGACAAATTTATTGTAATTATGGAGCAAAAATGGTCAAAAAGTGCAAGAAGCAAGAATCCACAAAGAAGCAATTCGGGCCCCGAGTCCTTACATTCGGGCGCCGATTTTGATGCAGATGGGAACCTTTTGGTTCGACAATTTTCGGGCCCCAAATCCTTACATTCGGGCGCCAAATTTACATTAAAGGAGGACGCGTTTTTGGAGTCGGGCACCAAATTGTGGGCTCGGGGGCTGATTTTCTTAGGTCTATATATAGAAAAGTGTGTTCTTGACATAAGGGTTCATGAATTTTGAGACCTAAGGCATATTTTGGAGCATAAGCTTTGCAGATCTGGTGGGCAACCATCACCACTCATAGTCAATCATCCAATACATGTATGAATCCTTGTTTTTATGTTAGTTATCTTGTACTTTAGCTATGAGTAACTAATTTCTTTGTGGTTGAGACTGAGATGAATCTGATGTAATCCTATGGGAACCCTAATTTGTTGAACTCCTTTGAATATCATTGAAAGTCTAGTTTTTATTCATATTACTTTGTGTTTAATGCTTTTTGTATGTTTATCATTGACTACTAACCCTAACTTTATGAATATGCAAATTAATTTTAGAGATTGAATGACTACTAACCCTGACTTTTGACTCTGGTCTAGGTAATAGGTTTAACCTAAGTAATCAAGTTAGAGATAGATCATTATTAGGTTATGACATAGGGATTAACGTTCTATTAAAACCTCCAACGGTTTCGAATTCACTTAAGAGATTAAGGGGTTGTTACTTGCGGGGAGAATTCTAGGCCAAAAGATTGGGTAGAGTTACTTTGTTAATTTGTCGTTGAACTAGATAATCATTGATTGAACTAGGAGTGCGAATTACCATAGGAGAACTTCGGAGGATTCGAAGGTCTTAACCATATTTCTCTCTAATTTTCTAAAACCAAACTTTTATTGTTTTTAATCCGTTTATGTTACAAAAATCTAATCAACTGCCTAGGGCACCTTTGAATTTAATACATCCTTATTATTAATGAAATTGCTAAGTAGAAGTTAACAACGGTCCTCGTAAAAACGAATTATTTATTCCTTCAATTGAATTTAGTTCACTTGCCAAATATCCATCAACTTATATTACTATATATCGATCAATTGAGGCTATTTAACTTAAACTTCGAACATGCACTTGCAATCTTCTCCTTCCCATTTTAGGTGTTTGTCCCCAAATGGGCACTACATTTATGAGTGTTGCCGTATTGCCCTTTTTTTTTCCTTAATGGGATGCCAACACAAACTAAGATACAATGTATTTTATCAAGTGACTTTATTCTTCGGTCTTAACAATTGATTATTGATAACATTTTACTTCAGTTTTTCAACTAGATTTAGAGAAACTTTTTGTAAATAGACTTGTAAACTGAATAAAATGACACAAATAATAAATGCTGAAGCTGGATGAAAATGAAAATGCCCGTCCAAAATACTTAGTGGTGAGTGGTGACAATCTCCACGACCAAGCCCTCGCATAAGTGCCAATGTTCAAAATTTTGTTGTTGTTCTATTTTTTTCTTCTTCTCAAAGTATAGCCCAAACAAGGCAACATCTATCTCTGAAAAAGGAGAAAAACAAAATCTAATAATACCATATTTTCTTCAATGACATACTTATTGTACTATTTTCTTGGCAATTTACAAACTAAATCCAAAATAATTTAAGATCCAAGTATATGTTGACCTCTAATATTTAGGTAAAAATTATATTGACCTCTTTGTTTTATAAAGGCATCCTATGTTAAATATTGAAGAAGAATTACAATGTCTTATGAATAACTAAATACAAAATAATTTAGTTATTGACCCGTGCAACACGCGGGTTTACATCTAGTGTTAATTAACTATTTTCATCAGAAAAACTTAATTATGGTAAGCTCTTTGGTTTAGGGGATTTTGTTTTTTTGCAAGTGTTTTTGCTTCACTTTTTTTGGGAGGGTTAACTATATTTTGTACTTTATTTCTAAATTTGCATCTAGTACTTGTAGTTATTTATCTTTGTTATAATAAATTTCTCTTTGTTGTAAAAAAAAAACACAGACAAAGCTTGTGACAGAAAGAGAGGATATTATAATGAAAATTACATTGAAAGAAGGTTGTCTTACACACATAAAGCACATAACATACACATCATGGCACAAATGCGCCTAGCTAGCACTTTTCTTTATTAGTGAATTCCAATCACCACATTTCAACTAAAGTAACCCACATTCATTTAGATTGAACTAACCAATTCCCCCTCCATTGATTCTGTAGAGGCCATAGTGGCAAGATCCAATTCAGAAGATTTCTTGTTAACAAAATTGCACTGTTTTCTAATTTCTCCTTTCTTTCCGGTAAGCACATCAATATTACCCATTTTAATCATTGAGTTTATAAAGTTTTGAAAGAAAACATTTTGGCTATTTGCAAAGCTGTTGACAATGCTAATGGTATCTGCACCTGGTGTTGAGAACAATTCTTGATCACTTTGAAGCAAACCCTTTTTACCTTGAAGATTGTTGTAGAAGTTCTTGTCCAATGTATCGGGAGTAGTTGGGTCGAAATTGACACGGTTATTTCCAGTTCCGTTCTGAGGGCATTGGTTTTGCAACTGTTTTAAGTATGTTGTATCAAGAGTTGGATCGGGTTTGCCAGTATTGTTGAAGTTGTATAATCGATCAAGGATGAAAAGGCAACGTGCTCTCCCAAATGTATGAGCACCTGAAATTGAAGCAGTTTAGTAAATCATATACACCATTATGTGCTTTATATATAAAGGTAATCTAGAAAAAAACCTTATATATTTGTATGTGTGTTGCAAATGTTTGTCTAGGGACAAAGATTAATACCTCTCGTACTAAATATTAGACTCTTTTTAGATTTTTATTGTCTTTTGTATAAAACATAGGAGTATTTTAAATTTGCAACTGTATTGATTATTTATGGGAAATGTTAATAAGTGCACTTAAGACATGTGTTAAGAAGTCCAAAGTAAAAATTTTATCTTGAAAATTGTGTATTCAACTTATTGAAAGTATTAAATAACTTTCTTTTACATAAAATTTAGCAATCCTTTTTATTTTTGAATTTTTAACAGATGTCTTTAAGACACTTGTTAGCAAAACTCATGATTTATTACCAACATACGCTAATTGTGTTACATCTTTTTTTGTGCAATTTGTCATAAATATTGTGATGAAAGTTATAACTAATTCTCTTCTTCAATGGTAAACTTATAAGAGTTTTGTTAACCAGTGCCGCCAGAGCAATGATTAAGATAACCAAAATTAGTAGTTTTACATTGGAAACAACAATTTGTAAACTTTTTACAAGTTAACATGGCCACTTTTTATCACTTTCCAACAAAAAATTTATATTTTTGTTCCTTTATTCAATGCCTCAAGGGCACTCTTTAACATTTCCGATCTTATAAAATAATATTGATCGTTGACAATCTAGTACAACTACCATTTTTTGAATTCCCGTGTTTTGTTCTTAACGAGATCTTATATTTAAACACGTGGTAACATAATTTTTTTACGAGAAAGTGTTTGTAATCAAATGATTGAGCTATACTGGTTTATGAACTTGTATTAAGAAATTTTTGAAAAAAAAATACGAGTTTGAATCATAGGTCAAATAAGTTTTAACTAAAATTTACCTATCTTTCGGTCACTTATGATGGTTTCATTTTCCTATGAATCTACTGTTAAGGATATTTTTTTTTTTTTTTGTCATTGTCTACTTATTAAACAATGATCTTGATGTATGACATTTATCTTTTTTATTGGTTAAGTTATTCAAAAGTCAGCTGATTTTAAAATTAATTTTCTAAATTCAACTGTTTTCTTAAAAAAAAAAAAAAAAACTCATTT
>Ga0228710_1006741_pt1 | contig 17277 bp, 6 predicted proteins | sample MedpolnodulmetaG_FD_177995 | JGI IMG/M metagenome (GOLD analysis project Ga0228710, IMG submission 177995) | Root nodule microbial communities from Medicago polymorpha collected in Santa Monica, California, United States - pink nodules | ecosystem: Host-associated > Plants > Roots > Nodule... | reverse complement strand
AAAACCAAAAACATACAAATTTAGAAAGGAAACATACCTCCAATTTGTATAAATAATGAACAAATGATATCTGAAATGAAACAGGGAGCCTTAAAATTAAATATCTCCGAGTCTTTATTGTCATCTCACTTGCATTGGTGGATTCAAGAAATCACAAATCAAACCTACACAGAAAGAATAAAAACACTACACAATCAACATGATTCTAAACTGCAAAATTATCAAATCAAACCCAAAACAGTCATATGAATAACAATTTGCTTGATTTACATTGAACATCAAAGAAATTGAAAGGGAAGAAAGGTAAGTGATTAAACTTGGTCACATAAAAGATGAGGAAGTTTACTGAGGTTGGGAACGTGGTGATAGCAAGTTCAAACTCATCTCTTACGATCCTCAATGGAATCATCTAATCCAATCTGATGCATTTTTTTTTAAGGATATTGATCCAGATCATAAACACCCATGATAGATTTGGACGAATTCAACAATGTTTGAAGAGGAGTGGTTAGAAAAACCCTCTGATTCAGCTTTCAAGACCTACGCTCAATCATCGATAGATCTCGACTGTTTCCGGCGATACATACATTTCTTAGTAGATTTCCGTTTGAGAAAGAGATAGTAACAATTAAGAAATGAACTAATAAAGACCAATGAGAGGAGACCCATGGAAATCTAGGGGAAATGGGAAAGATAAGGTGAAGCCTAATTTTGTTCAATAAAAGACTTGTTAAATTTTTTAGCGATATACATTGGAAAGTGATCAAATTAAATTCTTGTAATTTTAAAAGCAATTATTTTAGGCTTTCTATAACATTGGGTAATTACAGTGAGTGGGCTAGGAATATATGGAGACCCGCGCTATGTATATTCATAGGGAGAGAGCATAAGTTGTATGGTCATTCATTGTATGGGAAGGTCTAACTTAGGCTGGTTAGTTGAAATAGTTTTGGGGGGAATTTAAATTTCAAACGTGTTGTTATGTGTGCAACTTCGTTGGACAATTAGTACGGTCATTAATGCAGTAGGATTAGGGTATGCGAATTAGGTTTGCATTCTACTCAAAGATTAGAAATAAGGATAACTTTTGTATACTTTTGCTTACATTTGAGACCACCAATTTTTTTGTTTTGTTTTCTACATTCGAGGACCACGAAAAAATCCCCCATAATATATTTCAATGACTAATTTAATATGAATCAAATAATACATAAAATGTAATTAAAGGACTGAAAGAAAAAAAAAACATTTTGTAACCAAAAAAAGAAATAAAAAAAAACATTTAAGGAATTCAAATAAACTCATGATGAGATGTATTTGCACGGTACTTACTATAATTATATTTAAATTGGTGAACTTATAAAAAAATATTTAAGTCGATTAAAAATCCAAAAAGAAATACATAAAATTAAAAAGGTGAATAGTTTAGTCATCAACTTTCCAGGCTATTAGGGAGATAAGTATGTCACTCTTTCTAATTCCTAATTGAGATATGATCAAAATACAAGTACAAAAAAGAATGCCTAAATAAATTATATTTCATAAGTACATTATGTAAGTACTGCATAACTTTTTTTTGAGAAAGTCTTCATGTAATAATTATATTTCTAGTAATGAGATTGTTGTAAACCTTTCTTGCAATCATATTACCTAATTATTTGACAAAACTAAGTATCCTAGAGCACTTTCATGCCAATATTTGATGTAGAATAATTTGGAATTTGCATTTTGCTTGTCATAGAGTTTTTTTAATAAAGAATTGGAGTGCAAAAGCCTCACATACCGGAAATGACATCCCTTCTATATATTGTCCCCCAAGACTACCATCTATGATTTGCAGCACTCTGATAATTTATTAAAATATAAAGAAGAACACATTTTGAGGGGACTAGATCAAAACCAAGGAAATAAACATGTGAAAATACATCAATTTTCTCATTAAAACCCTTAAACAGTGGGGTAAAACCTTGGTTAGAAAAAGGAGAGTGTAGTGCAAGAAAACAATATAAGAGCAACAACTAAGCTCGTAGTAAAAGAAACATAAAAACAAAAAGGCAATAATCAAGACATACAAACAACCTTAAGTAAAGCGAAAGTTAGGAAGCAAAATATAGTTTTGGTGGTGGTCGGGAATCTTTATACCAACTGAGCTAAGCTAACGAGGACAAGCAAAATTAAACATAATCATGCACATGAGAAACATAATTTCAACTAACTTGTTTACATAATGATTACCTTCTCGATAGATATGGGAAAAGCTAATAGTGTATGCACACAAAAGATTTGCATGTCATGCATTTTTTTTTGTTGTTGCAAATGTTTGTCAAAATAGATTTAGTAGTAGATCATATAACATTAAACTCCTTTTCACCTTCGCGCGTTTCAAGTTTTCTCGAATAATAAATGATTTAATTCTCAGCAACCTAATTTTGGTCCAAAGAGAAGCTTTCAAATTAGGTAGATTTTTTTTTTTTGAGGTATTTCAAATTAGGTGGATGGCGATTTTTCTAAGCAATCTGACTTTAATTTCTAATTTCTAACGTGCGAACTTAGTAATTAAATTAAAAGGAAAAAAGTGAATAAAAAGCATTTAGTGAGTGGGTGTAATTTGCCACAAAATCTTGATGGTAAAAATCTTAATAATTAACAATGATAATATATTGAAGCAGCTATTTGGTCTCTGTAAAATAAAATAAAAAAAACCTTATACTCGTTAGGAAGTTAATTAAACAATTCTGGAAACAGAGGTTGGGGAACAACCATAGACTTGAAATTAGCATGTGCATCCATGCATGGAGCATGACCAATAGCCAATAAGTGAAGTTGGGGGACATAACAGTTCACCTCCAACTAACTTTTTCTCTTTAGAACCCAAGATTCGGAAGACATAATGATACAAAGATTCCACACAAGGATATCACTTCTACGGTTCTACTACTAATTAAAAAAGAGATTTCAAACACATTGGAGAAATTAAATTATTCATATTCATCTGATCTCATTTCTACTATACTATTCATATTGATTATTGGATATATGATATAAAAATAAGCGTATTCGATTTTGCATTGAATAAAATCAATCGTCATCAAGCTTTGGAGCTGGCACTAGTATATGAAACATCCAATACCGTAGGCAAATTCCTATCACAAAAAAACTATATGTTTAAATATATTTAAATTCTTAAAGTAGGATAATTATTGCTTTTTCTATTCTTGAGGGGAGGATATATTATTGTTTTTAGATCTTCATATAGTTTTCGTCAAATTTTGGCCATCTGTGTTTTGGCCATCTATTATGAAAATGATATGTTTAATTGGTTGGACTTTGTATTCTTTTTGTTAGTTTTTTATTTGAGAGGATCAATTGTGCTTATTTTTCTTTTTTTGACGGTATCAATTGTGATTATTTTGAAAAAGGGATCTAATTAAAACTACGTTTTCGACCAAAAACAATTTTCTAAATACATAGAATACAATTGTAATCCTAACTTTTTTTTTCTTTATTTTTAAAAAAAAATATCAATTGTACTCTTTTCTTTCCCCTTCACGACTTGAACTCACGGCCTTTTAATGTAAGGCATAGATGAAGCGTCTTATATCAACTAAGTTGTGCTTTGTTGTCCTAAGTGAAAACGTATTTCATTAAAAGCAATTAAAATTTAAATTTTTTTTTATTAACAAACATCAATTATTTATTAAAAAATTATATATTAATATTAAAATGCACAAATTTCAATACAAACTTATCAGTTTAAACTTAACATGTGTAAATTTGCACACCATAGAAAAACATTTTCATCAATAGTTTTCTCATATGGTTTTTCATTTGAGAGAATCGGAATTCAAATTTCGTTAAAACAATTATTCATTAGACTTTATTTATCTTTCTATAGAACTTCGGACAAACAAATATATAAGACTTAAAACAAAACAGTGCAAGTGGGAAATTATATATCCATATAGATTCACGAGGACTATAGTAAAACCAGACTTGTGAAAACAAGGGCCTAAAATTAAATGACAGTTATTCAGTATAAAATTCACGTGGAGTTTTCTCCTTAAGTAGAAGGCATCCATAGGATGTAATCACTACCAAAGTACTTATTGATTCATCAACATTAGTGTAATATAGTTATCATTCCTTTTATACATCATGAGGTTACAATTATTCTTTGTCATGTTTACTATGAAAAGCTTAATGGCTTTAATTTGATAAGAAATGATGCTGGGGACCTCTCTCAGACCTCATTTTCAAGTTTGCTAAGTGTTACTTTTATCTACAACTAAGCCATTATTTTAGGACCCATGATCACATGGATCAGTGTACAAGCATTTGTTTAGTCACAGAAAAAACAGTTGCATTATTATTTCTGAGTTTTCTCTATAGGATAATGTGTGAAGCTTTGGATAGGAGCTCCCAACTCCCTTGCTAATAAGCTTGATGGACTCAACTTTAATGGTTTATACTTTATAGATACCATCGGATTGATCAAAAGGTGGTTGCAACAATGCCAGCAAATTATATAATTAAACAATTTGTCTTCAAGGATATTCAATATACAAAACAAAATTGATCTTCGAATATAAAATGTTACGGTGACATAAATTAATTCCATGTGTTCATATAATTTTACATATCTAAAATCAATTTTCATTCCTCTAAAAGTAGAATCAAACATACATTAACAATTTAGTGTTTAGAATAGGATTCTCTACAACTACTTTATGGTGCATTAGATGCATAAACAGTTGAATTTACCTCTTTAAATCCAACGGTTTCTAACGTCATTGCACCATAAAATAGATATGCTAAATTGTAAAGTAGTTCTAGATATTCTTAGCACAATTGTTAAACAATTTGTGTGCTTTTTTTAATAGTAAATATTAGTATGTTAATTGTTATAATAGTTTTTTTTCATCTAGTTTAGACTTGAACCCGGACCTCCAATTTATTAACCCTTACCTCAAACCACAGCCCAAATTTGCGTGCATTTTGCACATAAAATTAGAATTACTAAACCTTTTTTTATTTTTAGGAAACCAATTTTTGTCATTTGTAGCAAATCATCGAAAGTACTACCTCAAGCAACTCAAGAAATTGAAATTCATCAACTTAATTTAAAGTCAACTCGATCCATTCAACAAAAGTAAGCACTAGGGCCTTTTCGAGAGGATTGGTCAACTTTGGGAAATGGATGATCAGAAATTGAGAAACAATGTATACATATAATTATTTATTAGTAGTAATTTATAAAGCACTATGCTACCACAAAGTGGGGGAATTTCTATTTTATTAGTGGCCAACAAACATTCATGTACATCACAGAATGTAATGCATTATGCATGTACATAAAAGAATGCATATATAACTGTGTATTTCTAATTCTTTTTATCCATTCACAAACGAGTCAACTAGCACGATCAAGTACTAACTCTATACAACATTTTCAATTGTAATCTTGATTTTCTTACCTCATTTTCTCCCGCACTTTCTTTCTCTCTATTTTCCTACATCAAATCTATTCTTTTTTCTTCTTATATCACTTTCTTTCCCTTTACCTCTTCTCTGTGTATCTCATATTGTGGGAGACAATTTTTATATTGTCACGACTAATCATATATGTGACTTTTAAAAGTAATTATGATTAAAGTCAAACATAATTAATGATTTAACGGTTTTGATGAATTAAACGTACAAAAAATCTTTACATATAAATTATGGGGTAAAAAGCAAAAATATCATATGTTATCTCTCCCTGTGTATCCAAATGACGGGTTATTTATTGAATGTGACTGGGATATATAGTATATGAGGTAAAAACAATAAAAAGAAGTTCCTAATAAATACAGAGCCTAGTTTTTTTAGATCTCAAAACCATCCTTTTCTAATAAATAGATACAGTATGCGTGATGCAACCGTTCCCTCTTTAAAAACATCACAAGAATTCACCTTCTTTTCTTCGGTTCATATAAGCTATTACTAGCTCTACTGGCAAAATTTTCAGTCTCTCTATTCCAACCACAAATATTTCACTTATAATATGCCATAAATGTCTTTTTCACCTAATTTCACTAATTTTATATCTTACTGACTTCCCTTTGTTTTCTATATTTTTGCCTCTCTCAACCCTACTAAAAGGTTATGGGAAAATTTCCTACTTTTGCCATAAATGTGTAATGGTTTAATTTTAATGCCAATGAAGGACACATTTGTTTCCTGGTCTACTGTTAGTAATTTCTTTTATGTTCTTTAAAAAAGAAAAAGAAATATGCCCTCACGAGGTCAAACACATATGACAATAATAAATGCATTTTACCGGTTATGTTTTTTTTCTTTTTCATGCTAACCTAGTTGATTCATATTGATCTAGTAGTTAATCAAGTATTGCATTTAAATGGTTAATGATTAATGAGTTTTTTTTTGAACGAATTGTTGGCGAGAATTCATCACTTACCTCTCAACGGAACTCTGGATTTCTAGAGTCTTTTTTTCCTAGAAAATAGAGGATTAATACTAAGAAAATGATCTAGTTGGTAAGGCTTCAGCTGAGAATCCACAAGCAAAAAAAACCTTAAATCCAAATCTAGTTGCCGATGTAAGGACATCGTTGGCGAATAGCATGTAAGTATCTATGTCAACACTATATGAAACCCGAGGCCAAACTTCTGAATATTTTTTTTACAACTATGTTATGCATATGAAATATTCAACACCATTCATCGATGATCAATCACTATCGGAAAATCTATTTAGCATACATGATGGATTATCCTCTCTAACAAATTTTTCTCCATATACAAGTGTCAAAGATCAAATCTCGACCACATGTTTGAGATGTTTTCGAGTCACTTACCACTTGACCCAATTATGTTTTTTTTATAAATATAAATTATAAATATCTAACATTTTTTTTAGGAAGATATGAGACTGACACTTCTGAAAAGAGTGCTGTTACATTCAGTTGTTGATGCGTGCATTGAATAACATTGAATTTTACTAACCTACAAATTAAATTCACACATGAAAGCACCTACCAGACCCCATTTCCTTGTCATATTCTTTTGCTTCATATCACAATCCTGTGCTTTAAATAACTCATTTCTCATCAAATTTATTACAAACACCAAAACTCTCCCAACACAACAACTCATAGAAATTCATCACAGAACCCACCCTCTCTTCACCCCTCTCACAATATGGGAAAGAAAAATTTGAAACTACCTTCTCTTTTCAAAACCAAAGAAATTTCACAAAGAAAACAACATCCATGGCAATTCTTACCCTCTTGTGGGCATCCAAAAACTCTTTCTTTTCGAGTTGGTGGTGGTGCTGCTGATGATGACATATTCAAAACGGTTAATTCTGTGTTTTTTGACCAAACAGAGAACATTATAGAAACACCAAAATCATGGTTCACAACATCATCTGAATCTGCAAGTTTCTCAACAGAATCAGAAGATTACTATTGCTACAATGACGGCGAATCATTGGAGACATTGGTACGAGGAGTTAAGTCAGAGAGGTCATCGGAGAGATTGTTTTTCGAAGCAGAAGACACGAGTTCGATCTTAGAAAAGGCAAAGGCGAATGGTTTTCCATTCAAAGAAAGTGTTGTGTTAGCTATGGAGTCAGAGGATCCATATGAAGATTTTAAGAGATCAATGGAAGAGATGGTTGAGTCTCATGGTGTGAAAGATTGGGAAGGTTTGGAAGAGCTTTTGAGCTGGTATTTGAAAGTAAATGGTAAAAATAATCATGGGTTTATTGTTGGTGCTTTTGTTGATTTGTTGATTAGTTTAGCAGCTTCTAATAATTCTAATAACTCTTGTTCTAATTTAACGTTATATTCTTCTGCCGTTTCTTCTTTTGCCTCTTCTTCACCTTTGTATCTATGTGAGGGACAGAATGAGATTACTGAGATTGAAGATGATAATAATGTAACAGCTTCTTAGTATTAATTAGATGTAGCTACTTTTAACCTTTTTTTTTTTTGTTGTTGTACATTTTGTAGATTGAAAGAAAATTTAATGAAAATTAAGTTATAGTGATCTTGTTTTGTGGTTTGTTGGTAATTACGTTATGATGTAGGATGTCTTGAATCATGACTGAACAAGATGAGTTTTAGTCTCCTTTAATCATGTTTACGGAGAAAATAACAACAAAGATATCTAATTGACTGACGAATTTAAAAATAAATCGACAATTTATTTAAAATGGTTCTAAATTTATCACTAAAACCATAGAAATGAACTAAATACATCTTTGTGTTTCGAACCTCGGATACCCCACTTCTCTACATTTAAAATGTGCGAGCGAAATGAACTAAATACTGATTTAAACTATCTACAAGGTTGTTCTGGGAGGTTGCACTCTCATCTTGGCTTTGGCTTCCACCGATTCCTTATAATCTTTACGACAGCATTGATGTACTTTTTGGAAGGAAATGAAGCGGTACACCAAACATGCTTATTCCCAGACCTCACTAGTCTAAATTATATTTTATTTTGACAATTTCACTTAAATATTTAAGAATGTAGTTAATTTTGTATCAAGAAATTATAAATTACTTTACAAAATTATCTTCTATTATTGATAAAAATCTATGTCTTTTAAAATTGCCAACAATAAAATGGAAAACTTATGAAATAAACAATTGTACTAAAGAGAATATTGTAGAAAAGCTAAGAAGAATATCATTTTCGAAAACAATAAAAATATTTTTTTTTAGGGGAAAACAATAAAAATAATGTTTTGATATTTTTAAAATTTCTAAAAAATGCTAGTATAGTTTCAATAAATTGTAAAGAAAATGACGAAAAACATATGAAATTTATATTGTCATGTTTATTAGTTAAATCGAATGTGAGAATATAAAATATGGAAAGTAAATGAACCCTTCGTGTGTGTAGTAATAGGAAAACTTAAGTGTTAAGTTTGTATGGAGACAAACAAATAAAATTGGTCATAATGAAACAAATACGACAACAACGATATCAGCTAGTCATTATATCAAGTTGTATCTATCACATTTTGATTATTTTTTTGACAAAACACATTTTGATTATTGAAACGAGATAAGTTTTTTCTTAAGATATGATTCAATTTAAGATATGAATCAATATAATTGTTTTTCGATTAACCAAATATATATATTTTTTTTGTGAATGAAGGTAACGAGAGAGAGAAGATTGAATCAATCAACATTAAACAATCTTTGTTTTGAGTTCTTTTATTGATGCATTTGTTGATATCCTAATACATGAATGAAAATATAATAAGATTTATACGAAAACTTCATATTTTTTATTTTATCACATGTATTGTTTTTTTTAAATTGTGACTTTTATGATTATATAGTAATGAAGAGTAATCAATATTTTTTTTTCCCAGGAATTTTACATGCATATAAGATTTGGTATTTCTTAACGTATTTTAAATGTATCGTATCCTAAATTTTGAAAATTCCACGTATCGATTATTGTATCATACCCACACCCGTACTTCGTATCAGAGATTTAAAACTTATGAAACATTATTATTATGGTAGTTAAACGCATGTTATTGCAACGATCACAAGTAATAAAATTATGAGCAGTATAAATATATTATTCTATCGATCATCTCGACTAACAACGGGAAAAAATTATATACTCTCATATGAACACAACTTTCTCTCGTCCAACTACATCTTCACCTTGAAGCTTTTCACTAATCCTTTGACACCCATTTTGAGACCACACAGGAGGATCAGATTTCCAATCCGCTGAGTCGTCTTCTCCACGATAAGGACTCAAAACTATTCGCTCAAGTCTCTGGGCATATTTCAGAGCATTCGTTACAAACTCAATTTCGTACCAATTGCCAACACAACCTCCCAATTCAATAACTCTGATCTCGTCATGAGAGCATATTTCAACATCTTTGACAACTTTTTGTTTTTTAATGATCTTTGGATATGTGAGCTATCAAAAAGAGAAAACAAAATAGGAATGGTAGTTAAAATTAACAAATTTATAACAATGAATGCAAATCAATATGTCTAAGTAGAATGTCTAAACTAATAACAAAAGCTTGTATAACTATAAATATACGAGGTGTGTTAGGAACCCTCACTTTAACTCACTCTTTTCAACACTTAATCTCTTATTGGATGAAATACATTTGGATCACATCATTTTAAAAATACGCCAAATATAAAATGGTAGGACCCACATGATTTCACCTAATAAGAGAGTGATTGTTAAAATGAGTATTCCTAGCACTAGTCTAAATGTAAAATACTTCCAATCAAGAGTTGAACCACTGAAAGGAATCAAATCAAAGGTTAAATTTGGAAAGATAATGGACAGGAAAGTGCATTAAACTCAATTGGTGTTAGCATATTAGGATGTTTTAAACATATATGATCTTATTTCACGACACACCGGATCAAAAGAATAACTTAATTAATGAATGAAGCAATGGCTCAAAATCAAATGATAACCATAAAAACAAATAACGAGATAAAACATGAGTATTAAGCATGTTCACTCACCATGACCGAAAGTTTCTGCAAATGAGGAAAAGTTTGAAGGATGTTGAGAATCCACAAAAGATCAAACTCCAAATCACTCAAGATGTCCCAGGTTGACCACTGTATGATGAAGTTCAACTATTTAAGATGTTTGAGTGGTTGAGTCATTTTTAGCAAAGGTTTGACCTGAACAAGAACAAGAATGTGTAAGATTCAAAATATATCATTAAAAAGACAGAAATATAAAAAGAACTCTCTGTTCCAACACATTACGACTAACCATCGAATAAATGTCCAATTGCAGAATATAAAGTTCAGTAAGAGTTAACAAGAGTGTAAATGCATTAACATATTCGTCAGATATAACTGGTATACGAATTCTCTTTAACATAGGGGTATTAATGTAAAAGGTCTCCAAACAAGGACCAAAGTACTCCAATGAAGTGAGTTTAAGGCAATCTAGTGAACAAAGGTTTACACCCATTTTGATGTTGTTGGATACGACATGGCAGTTTTTAACCTCAAGATAACACAAGGATGAACTCACTATCTTTGGCATTGATGATTTGAACTCACAATATATTAAGTGAAGCTCATCAAGTAGTTCTAAATTAGACACCAGACTTGTAATAAACAGTTCATCCACTTTTGTACTTCCAAGTGTAAGTGATCTCAAATTTTTGAACAGAATAAAGTCACAGTTGGTGATATGGCAAACTAGACAGTTTTGTAGATGTAGATGCTTTAGAGTTGAAGCATTGGTCTTCGAAAATAAGTCAAAGGAAAACTTGTAACGTTTGGGTGAAGGACTGAGATGTGCATAAGGCCTTCCTAGAAAAAGTAGATCGATTCTTTCAACTCCTCTTGCAATCACAAAACTTATCCACTGATCAATATTGTTACTATGTTCACAATCTAAATAGAAGTTCACTAGGAAAGAATCAATCTTTGTGCCTTCAAAATTCTTAACAAACTGGTCTACTCGATTTACAAATTCATCCCTACTCAGATCAAAATCGGCAAAACAAACCACAGTAGAATCTCTAGGGAGTTCAATGAGATCCCCAGTTTCTAGTAGTTCCATCTCGCTTCCAAGAACATTATGGATATCAAAGTAGAGATCTCTCCTTAAAGCCCATAGCCTGCACCACCTTCTAGACAGTACACTGGTTTTCAACAGATCTTTCATGGGTAACATTGTCAAGATATGAGACAAAATGCAGTCGGGTAACTGACTAATGCAATCCATCTTATTATGAGAAAGCTTCATGAATAGTGACAATACACCTGAAATATATAAGATAGGCATCCATTTGTAGAATGGTCCAAATGAAAAACCACGAAATCAAAAACAGAGAAGGAAAATCTGAACAAGAATGCTTAAATGCATACGGATTGTTACTATAGAGTCAACTCTTTAGATGGAAGGTATTAGAATAATAGCAAACAGTGCTTATATACACAAACTTACCATTAAGAATAACACAAATACAAAACGAGGGGCATAGAAGAATCTCTTGATAACCCACACATTCAGGTCTCATTGAAAGATTACTTTAGACCTCATTTTTTCAACTAAGAAGCAAAACAAAAGGAAGAAAGTCCATTAGAGGTCAGGGTAGTTAGTGGGAAGAGTTTGATTTTATAACCTCGAGAGGCAGAGTTCGAATCTCCAAATAAACAATTGTAAAACTTTCATCCACCTTAATTAATAATAATTTCACTTTTTACCAATTTTATTTTTAAAGTAAAATTTTTTTTTTCCTCAAAAAAAAAAAAGGAAGACAGAAAAATTGTCATTTCAAACAAGATATATCAAAACATATTTCCAAGCTAATTGATTTGTTTTGATTTCCTGTATCTTCATCTTGGGGTAGAGTTATACAACTTAGCATTAAATTTGAAATTACTCTACATAAGAGACTCAATATGTCCAACTGAAAAAAGTAGCAGTAGAAGCACAAAGAAGCAAAAATGGCATAACTCATTCAGTCACATGAGGTATCGAGCACTTCAAGACTGCACAAAATTAAAGGGCAAATAGTCATTTCCATTCTTAAATATGTAACGAATAGCCCACAAGGATCCTCCAATGTAGCGAAATTACAAAATAGTCATTGATTGTGCACTCCGTTAGTCAAAATAGTCTATGGCGAGAACAAATGCTATTATTTCCGATCAAGAAATGCTTACATTAATCATGCCTATTCCCCATTTTAAACCCTTGGTACGTTAACTCACCACGCTTTAGCCCTCCAAGAGCTCCAAGGTCATGGCGTTAAAGGAAACATTTTAACATCAAATACTATTTTGACTAAAGAGTGTACAATCATGGCTATTTTATAATTTCGCTACATCGAGGACAATTGTGGCTACTCGTTACGCATTCAGGGACAAAAATGACTATTTGCCTCAATTAATATCAAGTAAATGAAGCATACTAAATGCAGACAATAATAACAACATGGAATAACAATCAAGTAATAGTACAGTTTTGTTATTAAAATGGTACTGTTTAACAGCATAATAAATCACTCAAATTTCGTTACTTTAGTTGTAACATGTTATCTTGGTTTTTTTTGGCTTAATTGCACTTTTGAACCCCTATGTTTCAAAAAGTTGTGATTTTGGCCCCCTAACTAATTAAAATACAAAACATCCCCCTATGTATTGGATCTTTGGCAGTTTTGGCCCCCTAGACCAATTTTGACTCGGTCAACGCTGACGTGGCACTTCAAAGCAATGCACATGTGGCGGATTTGAAGCGCCACGTCAGTGTTGACCGAGTCAAAACTGGTCTAAGGGGCCAAAACTGCCAAAGATCCAATACATAGGGGGCTGTTTTGTATTTTAATTAGTTAGGGGGCCAAAATCGCAACTTCTTGAAACATAGGGGGTCAAAAGTGCAATTAACCCTTTTTTTTTCCTCTTATCTTTGACCTCTTATAGAATTATGCAACTACTCATAGCTAAGTACAGAAAAATAAATTCTCATTTAAATTCCAATCGGCACCCACCTCTACTACTATCTTTCATTTCTTAAGCAATTGGGCTAACTGGTTAATCCGCTCCACCAAAAAACGAACTCCGGATTAGAGAACCCCTTCCGGAAGGTTAACGCAAAGAAAAATATGAATCTCAACTTTATCTACATTACTCGACCTATTGTAGAAACTAAAGTAAAACCTAAATGGTAGCAAAAAATCAAAAAAGAAATTGAAATACTAATCAAGGATGAAGAAACAGAAAACATACCGAGATTTTAACGGGAAGATGTAGAATGAGAGATTGAGATCGTTAGGGCAGAGCAAAGAGACACATTAGGTTGGGCGAGAAAGTCTTGTGTAGGCACAAGCATTTAGACACAAAATTTAGACACACACATAAATCAATAAATTTAAAGATAAATAAAATAGCATCATCGATCAATATCACTTCAATCAACTTCTTTTTAATTTTTTTAGCTTCATGGATGTGTGCCTAAATGTGAGGTGTTGGTCCTGTGACCAAGTAAGAGTTTCTTTAGGTTCGGCATGCAATTAAAAGAGTCTTCTTCGAAACCGGGAAGGGAAGACCTGAAATCAAGATTAAGTGTGTGTATGTGCATGAACTCCCCCATCAAGCTCAATTTTCGAAAACGCCAAGACTTTATTGTCAAAACTTGGCATGCCAAACCTCTTTGTGAGACATCTTTGGTGATTAAAGCCAAAATTAGTCGTGAAAATATCAGTTGCAAGAAAAACATAATACACCAAAAAGTGAAGCCATTGAGGCACGTTCTCTCAATCAGCAGTAAGTAGAAACTGTTAAGCGCAGCTGCGCCAGTTGCAGTTCGCTACCCAACTGCAGTTAGCTGTCGTTGAGGTTATGATGTGTAATTTCCAGGTGTGTCATGGCAATTTCTGAAGTGGGATGAACAATTTTCTGTTGAAGTTGATATTTAAGGACATTTTGCTATAATTTCAACAACATAGACAAGCTCACAAGCACATAATAATACAGCGTACGTAGAATTTTAAAAAAAGCAGCATCAATACCTCATGCGCTGTTTATACATACATATATCTCGGTTTTACTGAATAACTCTCTAATAAGCTACATTTAGATTTCGATTGAAAATGTAATAGCACTACTTTGTAACTCTCTCTCAATTTGTATGGGTCCTTTTCAATTTTTCAGAGATATTATTCAACTTCTCTTGATGTTTTTATATAGTAGGTTACATGAACTTGTTGTACTTTGACAAATCTTTTACGCAATATTTACAAATTACTCAATAACGATATCATCACGTCGAAATTAAAAATTGAACAAACACTTTGCGGTTTATAAGTTCAATTCTTATGAAATGAACAACCTCTATTGTTATATGAACTTTTTTGCATGATATCAACATTGTCTACTGTGAATTTGGAGACAATAGTTCTTCTCTGTATTTTAATGGTTAATAAAACATGTTGTAAATTTGAAATATATTTCAAAAGTTTCAAATATTTTATGTCCCATATTTTTAATTGAGGAATATCGAAAAAATATTTTAATAGAAAATTGTTATCATATTATTAATTAAAATATTTGACTTGGTTTTATAGACATGTTTTTAATTCCAAATTTTGTAACCGCCTTTTAAACCACATTATTAGTTGTTGCTATTTACTTGGTCAATATGTGCATGTTTCTATTCCAATCCAAAAATTAACGTTACACTACATGGTCATCACTACTACTGTTTTACGGTTTTGATTAGCAGTTTAGTTTAATTGCCACATAACTAACATGTGTATCAATTCAATGCATATAAAAAAGTGTATGAAACCGGTACAGGACACAAGCTTAGTAGCACACATACTTTTCTAAAAATCATTTTCTCTCCATCAATAGATTGAAGTTTTCTTGGGTTACATCTTCCTGAAAATTTCTTTTTGTCAGTTTTGTATCCTCGCTTTTTATCGGGAAGGGTCTGTTAAATTCTGAGGGATTAGCGTATAAGTACGCGGAAAATCCTTAAGGACAGCGCGATCAGCGCGTCTCAGACTTTTCATAGTTTGTTCGTCTTGTAGTCTTTGCGGTTGATTCTACAATGAATTTGATTCAAGTTGTCCCAAAACGGTGATCTAATTCTACATCAAAATAAGACAGATAAGTTTCTTTGAAATCTCTCTTGATTATTCTCATTAACAGAAATTGATTCTTATATTTATGTTTTGATTATTATTTGTGAAGATAATTTATTCTTAATTTTTCAACAAAACATACTATAGATGAATGTTACATTACTTCCAAATTGTTCATTTTTTTTTTAGGAATACATCCAAATTGTTCATCTATCTATATACAAATTAATATTGTGATGTGCTATTTTTAACATGGCTATTAATCTTTCATAGCTAGTGTAGAACGACTAACCTCCAACTGCTACAGAGAATAGAGCCCGACACTTAATTGAATCACTGATACGAGCACCTTAATCTTGCTAGCAATATGGTGGTTAATAACCGTTCCAAGCAATAATGGTTTTTGTTTTTCTTTTCTATGCTCCAGTACATGCATGCAGCTATGGAAAGGTAATTAAATGTTGTTTGTGAATGAACTGGTAAAATGGTCCAAAAAAAATTCCGACCCTATATGCCAAAATTTTTCCAAATCCCTATCAGATTTATTTCTCAAAATGACCCATTTTCTATTTTTGTTGGTTTTTTTTTTATCGTTTTCCACATTCCCACCATTTGAAACTGTGGGAATGAGCCCCCTTCCCTGACACTTGTCTGCGCGTGACAGGTTTGACTTTTTCTTTTTTTTTTGCCATTACCGTCATTTGAAATGGCGGGACTGGATTGTTATTATTTTTTTTGTTTTTTTGGGCAACATATGTACAATAAAAACACAAATAATAATAAATAAAAACATGATAAATATTAATTTATGAGGACAATCAAGGATGGAGATCTTAAGGATGTTGTAAATAATATGGGTAACCATATTATCTTACGGTTTTTTTTTATATTGTGTTATTATTAAATAGGTTCACTATCTTACTAATTGTTTTTTCTTAACGTTCAGTACATGCCCTAAACGTACCCTTGCTTGATTACTATTGTGGTGTAATCCAGAAGGCAAATCAGCGTGCATTAGATTGGGTGGACAATATTCCGAAAGAAAAATGGACTCAAGCATATGACGAGGGTCGACGATGGGGCCACATAACAAGCAACATCGTTGAGTCGTGGAACTATGTGTTTAAGGAACACGCAACCTACCTGTTACACCTATAGTTCAATCAACCTACTATAGGCTGGCATGTCACTTTGCTGATAGGGCTCAGAAAGCGTTTGCAAGGGTAGGTTCCGGAGATTTTTTCAGTGAATATTGCCAGAATGCGATTAAGGATGACATTGTTAAGTCCAACACCCATCATGTTGAACAGTTTGACCGAGAAAGGTATACCTTCTCAGTCCGTGAGACCGTCAACTATAGGGAGGGAAGGCCAATGGGAACTTTCAATGTGGACCTACAAGCGGGGTGGTGTGATTGTGGGAAATTTCAAGCTTTACATTTGCCTTGTTCCCGTGTTCTTCATTTCACCATGACTACACAACCCTTATTCCTGCTGTGTTAAAAAACGAGAGTGTTTACCCCATCTACAACACATCATTCAAAGTAGTCCACGACAAGAGTTATTGGCTCCCATACGACGGTCCCGTGCTTTGCCATAATCCAAACATGCGAAGACTAAAGAAAGGTCGACCCAATAGTACCCGCAT
>Ga0228710_1006740_pt1 | contig 17278 bp, 14 predicted proteins | sample MedpolnodulmetaG_FD_177995 | JGI IMG/M metagenome (GOLD analysis project Ga0228710, IMG submission 177995) | Root nodule microbial communities from Medicago polymorpha collected in Santa Monica, California, United States - pink nodules | ecosystem: Host-associated > Plants > Roots > Nodule... | reverse complement strand
GGTCAGAGATATTTATGATATGGGTGATGAGGAATCTAATGAAATTGAAGAAATTCATGAGCAACTAAGGCATGACACAAGTGAAGTTACTCCTAATATTAATGATTTGGTTAGGCTGGAAGTTGACGATGACAATGCTTTCTTTGAAGTCGTGGTCGATGTTAATAATTTGGGTGATGTTGAGGATGAAAATGAAGATGAAGAGTGGAACGATATGTTTTAGTTTTGAATAATTTTGGTCCGGTCATGTTTTCGTTATGTTTCGGTTCTGTCTTATTTTGTTTCTGTCTTGTTCTGGTTATGTTGTAGTATATGAAACTAAAAAAATATTGTTTTAAGTTTTATGGACATCTTAATATTACTGGTTATGTTTTGTTGTATGAAATTAATCCCATCTTTTCTTTGCATCTGTGCTTTAAGAACATCTTAATATTACTTTGTGTGCTAATATATTGAGTTGAGATTATTTAAAAATATTTTCATATTTAGAGCAGCAATGGCTCAAAGAAGGAAATTGAATATTGGGCATCGAGAAAGTAATAATGAAGGACAGTCCATTCCTACAAATACAAACTCAACCAATGTGCAAGGAAGTAATGGTGCAGAAACTCATTCTGGTCCTATTCATACAAAAAATGTCATGAATGAGTCTATGGAATCTCACTCCATTCCTTCTGACATAGAAGTTGAAGAAGAAGAACTTGTTGTGGAAGGTATAAAGTCTAAACCTTGAAAATTTGGTTTGTTTGTGTTAAATATTACAAAATGTTTTTTGTTTTATGGCTTTCCTTTCACTTGTGGTTCTAGAACCTAGACGTCGTAGAGGTCCAACAAGAATGTTAGATATATGGGCATTGGAGAATGATTTCATAATTGTTAAGTTGGATAACCATGGTCGACCAATTGGTGAGGAAGGGACGGCTTTTACACGTTTCTTAGGAAGTCTTGTTAGAAGACCTCAATTTGCACCCATCAACTACAAATCTTGGAACAAAATGCCTGTAAAGTTTAAAGAAGATATGCTTAAAGAAATAGAGGTATTATGTTTGCAAGTTTTTAAATTATTTTTGCATCAGAATTTGTAATATAACTAATATTTTTTATTTAACATCTCTCAATGTGTAGAAACGATTTGAGTTTATTCCTCCAATAACTGATGTAACACGAGAAATGATAAAATCTGAATTGAATGAAAAATGGAGACAATGGAAGGGTGATTTAAAGGCAGATGGATTTGACTCGAGTAAGACAATAGAAGAAATTGTATCTGTTGTACGTGATGTTAGGGTTGACGAAGCTCAATACCGCGAGTAGGTTAATCATTGGTTCTCTGATAAAGCACAAGTAAGTCATACATATTATAAGTAATACATTAAAATGTTTATTATTATTACTAATATCTTATACCAATTGCAAAAAGTGAGCGCAATCAATAAACAAAATCGTGCCAAGTATCAGGATGTCCACTGTATGGGCACAGAAAGTCTCCCACAACTTATTGATGAAAAGGTTTGTTTTTTGTATTTTTCATTGGGGGAATGGTATTTAAAAACAATAAATATATAACTTGTTTGGTTGGTTTTTAGATGAAAAGGGGAAAAGGAGTGATGCCTGAACGTCATGATATTTACATTGAAACTCGCACATGTAAAGATGGGTCAATTATCAATGAAAAAGCTGCAAGAATGATTGTAAGTATATAAAAGTTTTGGTACACTTTTTTATGTATTTCACTATTTTTTCATGGAACTAAACTAAGGAAATTGTTTTGAAAAAATTGCACACTTCTGAACTGAGAAAAAGCTGCAAAAAATTGGGATCTTAGTAGGGATCATGTGTAGAAGTGGCTGGAATTTAAGTCCACATTTGTGGGCTATTGATCTGGTTGCGGTGCATATTTCTTACACTTCTGTCAGCATTTGTGCTTTAACATCGAATCAAAAACCTGAACAGAATGATAAATTCATGGTTGTTGGTGCATATTTAATCTGTTGATTATGTTACTAAGTTGCTATGATTTTGTACTGAATCTGTATATTTTTGTTTTTGATTTTATGTGTTTACTCTTTGATTGAATCGCTTTGTAGTTTGAGTTGAATTTTTACCAAGTATATCTTACAATAGTTAAGATTTTGACGAATTTTTCTGAATTTTAAATCGAATTCTTGTAATAGTTGTCATTGGTTCTCTGTTCATGAAGATTCAATAATTTTTTGGGAGATTTAGTTTCGTTACTAAGTTGCAAAGTTCAGTTACTAAGTGTATATTGTTTTGATGTTGAGTTTGAAGTAAAGATCAGTTCTAAGATTGGTCATGCCATATTGCCAACTGTTTGTAATTTTGTTTTGTTTCAGGAAGAACTAAAAAAGCATAGTAATGAGGCTGAAACATCTCAATCTTCCCAAAACAAGCAAGATTCTATGTCTTGGAAGGATGACATATTTTTTAAAGTACAAGGAGCTGCAAAGAAGGGACGCGTGCGTTGTATGGGCAAGTTTCCAAAATCTAAAAAATCAAAGGTTGATTTGTCTGAAAATGAAGAGCTGCGTAATAGAGTTAAGACTATGGAGGGCTTGTTAGCAAATGTCATGACCTTGATTCAAAGTCGATTTTTTGGAGAAGATGTGAATGAGATAATACAAGTTGCTAGACAGGTATATCATAATGATTCAAACTTCGTATAAAAATAGAAGTTGATTCAATGATTTAATACTGATCTTTATCTTTAATTTTCTATTTTCTGTGATAGGTTACTGATGCTTCTAGTGTTCATAATCCTTTGAATTCCCATAGTCCAAGCAGGAATGAAAATAATGAAAATGGTATTAAATTAATTCTCACTAAAGTTGTTAATATTTTCTATATTTCTGGAGTGATATTCTCAATGTTGAATTGTGTTATTGTTCACCTTTTCTTTTTATTTCTTGTAGATGAAGATTAGGAGGCTAATATGGAGACTTGAAGATGGAAGTTTGAAGTTGCAAACTAGGCTATTAAATGGTCATTGCTTTGGTTCTTTTCTTTATTGACATTGTTTTTTTGGAAGTACTTATTGACATTGTTATATATAAGGCTTAGTATGCCTAATATGGTTATGTTTTGTTTTGATTAATGCTCCAAACTACATTTGGATAAACATGATTTAGGTATTGTTAATTTATATGTTTGTAAGACCTGGTGCTAATCTTCAATACTTATGGTGTGGAACCTTTTTTTGCTTTCTAAATATATCTATTTAATTGCCTAGTTTGTATTTTGATTAATTTCTTAAAATAAAATTTTAAAAAATATGGCATCAAGAATTCGATGTGTATAATGACAGCGACAAATCGCGTGAATACGTTATTGTTGTTCATGGGAATTATTTATACCAATGATATATTTGGTCACTGAAGTCTGTAGTAACAGCATTAGGCGTAGGTAAAAATCTTTTTCAAGTCTGATCAGGTTCTATACCTACGTCCCAAAGTCGTAGGTAAAAATCAGTTTAAGCTCTGATTAGGTTCTATACCTATGTCTAAAAACCGTAGGTATAAATAATTGTTTTGTCCTACGGAGAAAATCCGTTACTATAGGCTATAGCGACGTCCGAAATCCGTAGGTAAAAGTCTATTATTGTCCACGAAAAAAATGGCCGTAGGTATAGTTTTTTGGGTTATACCTACGGTTTTTTGCTGTCACTAAATGTCAAGTTTCTTGTAGTGTTACCAAATGAAGCTAGAAATGAAAGAGGTTTTGCGGTAGTTGGCATTTCCTAACACCATCATGTTGTCTCCACCACCAGGAAAATACCAACCAAGGGAGCCAAGAAAAACGTGGATATTGCAAGGTCTAGAGCAAAAGTGGCATCAACTATTGAATCCCTTCTTTGTGGGAGGTTGTTGATTCCCAAAATCCGGATAGTCAACCGTCACCAACAACTTCATCATTTTCTAAAAAAAAATGGTGCTCGTCTTGGTAAAACATCATGTTACCCACTTCCACCACCTACTTGGTTTCCAAAGCCTACTTCAGTTCCAATGTCTATTTTGATTTTGAGCCCTATTGATTAAATGCCAAAGTTAATGGTTCCATTTATTGAAAAAGTGGTGGATGTTATAGGCGATGGACATTGTGGATTTCGGGCTATAGCTGAGTTCATGAGATTGACCGAAGAAAGTCATATCATCATTCGTTGACATCTTATTCAATAGTTGAAAGACCAAATAGATGATTATTTGGGAGTATATGCGGGTGATGATCGTTATAACTACATTTTAAATGGCTTACATCCTCCCACAAATATGAGTGGTATTGCACATGTTGATAAGTGGTTGACGTTTCCGGACATGGGACACATTGTTGCTAACTATTACAATAGGTGTGTGGTCTTGTTGACAAATCATGAAATTGGAAATTCAGAATCTTTTTTTCCACTAAGAGAGCCACCATTAGCTAAGCAAAAAACTCTCAGCATGTGCATTGGCTTAAGTCTGAATCATTTTGTGCTTATTTTTTGAAGGATGGTTGTCCACTACCTCCATCATCTATGGAGTGGAATAATCACAAGAATGAAGAGGCAATGACTTGAGAAGATGAGTATTTGGATCAACATGATAGGTTTCGAAATGTCATGATTATTGAAATGGGAGAGAAACCGCCCTGTCGCGTCATTGGGTATGACACACCCCAACTAAAAAAGGAGTCAAATGAAGTGGAACCTATTTTGTGCGACACTCCCGAAAAAGCAAAGCAACAATTTGAAGTTATTGGGGAAGATGAAGAAGATTCTATTTCACTTTATCTTCCCCAAGTGATTATGAGTGATTTTTTGTCGGTGTTAATCCTTTTTTTTGGTTGAAATTACACTGACATATTTTTTGGGGTCGATATTGTAACATCAATTTGTTGTGGTCAATTTATAACTAACATTATGTAATTTATATAAATATATGAATATATGACTTTTATGTGGTGAAACTAGTGCAATACTTATTCATTCTTTATTAATGTTTACGCATTTGATATACATTTTTATTGATTATTACGTTTCGTTTAATTTCATCCTAATGTATGATTTTTTTTCATAAAGCTTTTGTGAAGTGAAACATGTCTAAGGTTGCAAAAATTGAAGGTTGTGTTCGGTACTCTTATTTCAAAAAGACAGTTAAGGTTATGACAACGCTGACTGACTCTCTTGATGATTTGAAGGCAAAACTTAACACATATTTTGAGCATCTTGGTGAAAATCAATATACACGTCACTTATTTGCTCAAATGCCTTGCATAGACTTAAGAGAAGATAAAGATGAACACGCATGAAAAACGGCGAGCTATATGCCTTGGCTTATTCGCGACGATAGCGACGTCGGATTTATGTTTAGGAATATGGTGGAAGATAATATATTATATATGTGTCTTCGTTCCATCTGCAAGTGTGTAGAATCTCAATAAAGATTTAATTTAATGCTATGTAATTTGTTGTTTAATTATGGACACTCTTTAATGTTTTGATGAATTTCAAACATTCATGTAATTTTAGTGAAATGTTGGATTGATTTCATTATGGACAACTGTAAAAGATAATGTAATTTTTTTGTTTATGACTGAGTATAAATGTTGTATGAGTTGTATTGCATATGGAAATGCTCTGGTTGAATTACAGGTAAAAACTGGTCGAAAAATGGCTTGGTTCATTTATGTAGAACCCACTGTCTGTATAATTGCTTTCCTCGGCAATTAACAGGAATTTCGTCAGTTAACTGCCGAGGAATAGTAAAACTGGCGGTAGTTAACTGTTGAAGGGTATTTCATCTTTTAATGGTATGTTTCATCCTTATCAAATGTGTGAACATCAAATTTCATACTTTTCTCAATGCTACGTTACTGTAACTATCTTTATTTTTCAAAAATTGCTATTTAGGCCTCACAAATTGCTCTTATCCTAAAATGACCAAAATACTTCTACGACAGTTACTTTTTGTTTTTTTAGGAAGCTAAACTAGCCATCCAAATTGACACCAAAAAAATCAAACATAAGACCTTGAGAAGAAACACACTTCTAGGTCTCAAGCCAACACCAATTATCATTCGCTTGTCTACGATAGTTGATTGTCGTTTCATTTCAAGTATATACAAAAACAAAAGAATTCCTTCAAAAAAGAAAAAAAAAAAACAATAACAAAAGAATTGAAAAAAGCCTCATTCAATTGTTAACTGCTATAGGATTCTTCATGAAAATTAATGTTCTCCAAGTGTGCATACTTAAGGTGCTTTAAACTTTATGCTTATATTTATCGCTTGTGCATCATAGAATCAACCAATATAGGCTTAGCCTATAAATAAAGCGGCTACAACTTGGTTAATCTAAGTTTAAACATGTCATAGAGTTGGTGGGGCCGATTGATTATTAACTTTTTCTAAATTGATAATTGCTTTCCAAGACCAAGTAAATTAGTTTTACTATTTGTTTTTATTTATTTCTAATTTTTTTTTTTTTGAGTTGATTCGTTGGTACTACACTTTTTATGAACTGAATTCTCTGTGAATTTTGAAAATCGCAAAAATAACGTGAATCATGGTACTCACAAACCAATTCGTGGTTTGCTAGAGTTTAGCAAATTATGTCACAAACCAATGAACTTGTTATCAAGGAAGTGTGATAGTTCTGAGAAATATTGTTTCATAGACTGCTCATGGGAAGTACACGCCACATAAGAAAGGAGAGCAGTGTACTTCCCATGGGGTGCTTCGTAGACACACATGGGAAGAAAAAACAGTTGAAACAAGACCAATTATTTGGTCGTGTTGCTCTCGGTGAAGGGTGGTGTGCCCCATTGATGGCAAGGGAAAATAATTATGGTCTCTATATAAAAGGATATTGTGGTTTTTGCAACGACATTGCAACCGCAATTTCAACCGATTATATCTCATTTTCTCACTTTTTCGCAATATAAAAGTTTGTAATATAACCACAACTTCATTTAGAACAATGAATCCAATTATGTGATCCTATATATCTAACAAGATTATAAAAATATTCAAAAAAAAGTTAAAAACTATTCAAGATTTTAATTATGGATATATCTCATACTATAAAATTATCAACAAGATTTTAATTAATTCAAACTATTCAAAAAAAGTTAAAAACCATTAATATTAGAATGGCAAGTTAAATGAAACTTGCATACATTTTTTTTTTGGGTGCAATGAAACTTGCATACGTTCAAAATAAAATAACAAAGAAAGGCATGTAATTAATTTTTATAAGTTACACACCCCAAGATATAAGGCAGTATATTTATTCTCATAACTTGTATTGGAGCTAATATACATTTTAGTTACTCACAAAAAATAAATTCAGATGATATATTCTGGTTGCTGCTAATTAACACACAACTATAACATTAACGTACAGATCAATTCTTTGAACCTGGTGCTGGAGGTTGTTGTTGCATTTGCTGATACATGGCAGCAATCCTACTATAAGCATCCATGGTCATAGGCTGCACAAAATTAATATTTTTTTTATTAATTGTATTATAACATATATTCAAATATTACCCCTAAAAATGTTTTACATATTCAATGTTTGTTTTTTACATGTCAAGTATAACAAATCATACCCAAATAAAAATCACCTATATAATAGACATTTTATGATGCATATCATTAATAGAGACATTTTATAAAAGATAGATAAAATTGCCCTAAAAGTCCTTTATATTTAACTAGAGTGTTAATTTTTATGGTGATTTTTATTGAGTGTAGAAGGTGGATTTTCACCTCTAACTATTTATATATATATATATATATATATATATATATATATATATATATCTTTTTTCAATTCATAATAGTCAAAATTAAAATTTATGTGCATATGTCCTACACCCTTATCACTTACACAAACCAGTTTTTGTTTTTTTGATTATTTTCTTTTGGATAAATGCTATTGACATTTCAAAGTACTATTCGAACAGAACATTGTCACTATCTCAATAAACTGAAAGACAATATTTATCACACGATGAATTTGATTTGACTGTCTACTACACCCTTATCTATAGTGTCTCTAAATTTCAGGACCTAGCCAGTTCATCAAAAACCAGCTGTTTGCTTTCCATCACTATAAGAAGGTTGAATTTTTCTTACACCCAATCATAGCTTTAAATTGTGGACCATATCACGTCGTATGCACACTATATTTTTGTGATTGCATGGCGTGATATAATCCATAATATTTTTGGTCACAATATTGCGGTTGCAATTATGCTACTTTAATTAATAATAATTTTTTATTTTCTATTTTTTTAAATTGATAAATAAGATTATATGAAATGTTGTTTATTTACCTGTGATTGGCAACCAAAAAATGTGGAGAGGGGGTCAGCCATCCCAGCTGCTGGAGGCCCTTGAAGTCGGTCACCACCACCGGCATCCCACGAAGGCATGGGCATGAATGCAGAAGGGTGGAGGACGGGAGGCATTCCAGGGATGTTAGCGCGATTCATGGTGTTCATATCCATTCCCATGCCCATTCCCATACCCATGCCCATCCCGGCCATTCCCATCGGCCCCATTCCCATGCCCATTGGATTCATCATCGACATTTGAAGTTGTTGTTGCATTGTCATTGGCATCATCATGGATGACATGTTGAATCTATTTACCATGTTCACTTGTGCTTGCAATTGTTTCAGATATTCTATCACCTCATCTAACATTGAAGCTTTATCGGTCTGTAACAACGGTTAAATCAAGTAAATTATAGAAAAGAAAATTTAAATCAAGTTCATATATAAAAATCATAAAATCTATGACCATAAATGAGTCCAATATATGTAGAGTTGGGTTACAATAACTTCACGAATAAGCAATTAACAAGTTCTCTTTTAAATATATCTCTTTGTTAAATACTATTTTGAATTTTTTTGTTTATACAGACTGTGGGTTTTTCTTCTCAACTATTTTTCTGTCCCCTCTATTTAGGGTGTGGCCAAAACGTTAATTGTCTACATGTTTATGTCATTAAAGAGCATTAGGCCCTACTACTAGGAAAGGGTTTCTGTGGGAGCAGTTCGGTGTTTCCTCACCAAATAGCCAACCATGTCAAAGTGTCACAACAAGTAGTGAGATTGATTTTGTGTGGACAAAGATGGATGAAAACAATGCATACATAGCCATATATGACTGGAAAAAGCTCATGACCATTCAATTAATCACATCGTTCAGAATCTTTATCTTTAATTATATGGATAGCATGATTTGTCTAAAATAGACCTCCCAAGAATGATTTAAAGATAAACTCTAATATTTTTGGTATATTTTAGTAAAATATTTTTTAAAAAATCAAATTAGTCCATCGAAATTAGCACCGGAAACATTGAACTTAAGACATAAGAAAAACACATTCTAAGGTTCCAATGCAACATCACTAAACTAACTCACGTGTGTTTAAGAGCCCGTTTGTTTTGGATTTTTTGGAAAAAAAATATATTTTCTTAACTAAAAAATCATTTTTTATTTATTTTTGTAGTGTGTGTTTTAGATTTTTTAAAAATCCATTTTGTTAAAAAAATCATTTTTAGCCTCAAAATGAAAAGTTATTTTAGTAGGTTTTCCAAAATCTTTTTTTTTTTTTAAATACAAGGAGAAGTGTAAGAGCTTAAAATCTTTAAAAAATGATTTTTATGATAGTAAACAAATAGAAATAGCTTTAGATTTTTTTAAAAATCTCTAAAAAAAATCTCTAGATTCTTGTAACTCAAAATCTAAAATCTATTTCTTTTTAAAGCTGAAAAAAACGCACCCTAAATTTTACTAAAATATTGAATCTCTTTTCTTTTTTGATTATTATAAAATTTATATTCTATTGTTAAAATGATAAAGGTTCATCTTTGAACTCTTTTAAGAAGGTTCGTAGACACACCCAATATGTTTATGTAAAATTGTTAAAATTAAGTATATACTATAATGGTTTCATCATTAATATTTTTTGTAAAAGTTTATTGCATTTTGTTTTGACTCAATAAAAGTTTATGAAATATACTTGTACAAAAATAGTTAATTGGATATACAAACTATGTAATACTTTTTGTATATGTCAATACTTATCTTTGAACATATACTGTACGGACAAAGGTATGCTACAATGCATAAGAAATTTGTTTGATGTTCAAATATAACATGGACCAAGTCAAGTAAAATGTATAGAAGATCCAAGTTTAAAGTGGTCCAAGTGGACAAACTTTAATCATGCGTGCATTGAATTAAAGTACGAAAAGATATATTTTGAAAAATAATAAAGATTGAAAATTCAAATTGAAACTCAAGTTTTTTTTTTTTAAGGAAAATTGAAACTCAAGTTGAAAGCATTCTGTGAATAATTTAAATTGTGAAATGACTTTTTGTTGTTTTACGGCAAAAATTGTGATATGACTAATAATCATAACTTTTTATCTTCACTGTATTTTTGTTTTTTGGTGGTGATAAGAGGTGGTTCATTGTTAAAATTGTTACCTTCCAGGTATATAATTCATATTTGTAAAAAAAAATTGAAAAAGATAATGAAATATCAAATCCAATAGGCATGAGATATGGCAAAGAGAGGAATAACATGAGTCCCATATAAGATCCCAAAGTAACAAAAATATAGCCTCAACACCAATCACAAATCAAAGAAAAACATGGACCCATTTGGATTTGACTTATTTCTGAATTTATGTAAAACAACTTATATAAATAAATAATTTTTATGTTTTATTCATAGAATTGTCGTGATAGTTTATGAAAAATAATTTATGAAGATACAATTTTCATCAAAAAGAAATAATTTTCTCAGATGAAAATTTATAAGGCAAGATCCCAAGAAGAAGAAACAAAATTATAACGTGACCTTATCAGATTTATAGTGCAGAATCATCAGGGGACCTCTACTTGAAGTCTTGGAAAGTGATTGAGCAAAAAAAATAACGTTACATCATAGCAACTGTTTAATTTATAGCATCATTGAAGAAAAAAACTGATAAGAATTTGGGACCATTAGATACCTAATAATTGGCTCATATACCACATATAAACAATCATTGTTGGCTTTTCAAAATTCCAATAGCTATATAGTTGAAACCAATTAATTAAATTAACTTTATATATATTCTAATACCTTGCTGGAATTTGGGACCAACTTTTGTAATGTCTTCATTCTCTGGTTTATCTTATCCCTCCTTTTCTGAAATTCCAATAAAAGAATGAACCAATCAACAACTAATCCTTGATTTTATAGTTATTAAAATATTATATAAATTAAAGTACATTTTATGTGCTCACTTACCCTTTCAGATTGGTTGTGTATAGCTGCAGCTCTACTCCTTTTAGTGGAAACTGATGATTTTCTATTTTCTCTCTTTTTCTCATCCACGTCAGCTTCCTCCCTCTATTATATATAATCTCAAATCATTATTAAATTAACAAGAAAATTTAGGAATCAAACAAGTGGAGACATTCAAGTCAACCAAACAAGGGTTGCCGACAATTATTCAATCCATATGATTACTTTATATCTAAAAGAAGCTAGAAATCTAACTAAATCTCAACTACTAAATTATTCTCTAAATTAAACCCAAGAAAATCTAAGTTGATTTAATTAATCATGTGTGAGTGGGAAGTTTCAAATTAGATTAAAGAATATATATTGATTAATACATGTTTACCGGACTCATATCTCTATTGCCTTAAAATTTTAGACTTAAATCCCTATTGCCTTAAATTTTTAGATAAAGATGTGGTTTTCAAGTCGTTTGTGTGAATGCTTAACTTATGTAACGATCCGAACTATTTTAGTCTCCGTATATGATCTCTGAGTGATCTTAGATCATTAACTAATTGATTTGACGCTCTCCGAACTCTCCAACCAGTGATATCATAAGCTCTTAGTTTTCAACTTGTTTGTGTGAATACTCTTAGTTTAATGTAACAATCCCAACTATATTAGTCTCCCCTAAGCCTAAATAGATGTGGTATACCATCTCTTAGTGATCCTAACGTGTTGATTTGGACGCTCTCCGAACTCTCTAATCAGTGATACCATATAAGCCTGGTGGTGCGGCTTGATGGAGAGCAAGAGTGGATACTTGTATTAAAAGTGTTCTTGGGGTGTAATCAAAAGACGCGTTACGTTGGTAATAACAACGTTGTAAGTATAAGATGTTGGAGACTCGCTATTAACCTAATATGATGATCTCACATGTTTTACACTTCCACCAAATTTAGGCATACATATTGTAAAATCTTTTTAAAAATTAACACAACATAGTAAAATTTATACTGTTGGTACATAGAGATTATATATAACATAATAATAATGTTTGATACTATTTTTTTAATGATAAATAAGTTTAACCAACTATTAAGGTTTGGCATCACTTTTCCTATATACTTAAACATGAATTTGGCCACTTTATATATAAAACTAATCAATGATCATTCATATTAATACACACAAAGCACCATTATATATATGAGTGAGAATCTTACCGGTGGTCTACTGTGACAAACAGAATCATGGTCGTCTACGGTGGTGGTCCTGGTGCACTGCTTCTCAGAGCTGGTGTTATCCATAGAAGCTATTGAAGTTGAAGTGAAACCAGTCATACCAAATTCCCTATCGTACGTATTATCTAGTGTCACTTGCTGGCTCTGCCTCCCAAAGGTTGCACTGCCACTCATACTTTGGTCCCTACCGCTCCCCGCCACGTGTGCCACTCTCTCACGCTTCGCTGCTGACGCAGCAAGGATACCTCCTTCGTCCTGCGTTGCGGCCACGACAGCACTGCAGGATCCCACAGGTGTATGGCCGCCAACCATGCATGACCCAATCCCTGATCTAGGGACTGGATCCATTGCATGGGTTCTCTGCTCCTTAGTAGTATTGGAGCAGGGAACCAACGCGTCCACAGCCATGCCGTTGTTGGCGGCTGTCGCAGCTGCGATGGCTGCCGCACGTTGTGGGTCAAGCCATGGGACTAACATGTTGCCATAAACACCACCACCGGCGAGAAAGGGTGATTTTCCGCGGTGTGGAAAGCTAGTGGCTTGGTTCACTATAGACTCCAAGGTGCCACTACCACGAGGCTTTTCCCATGTTTCCTTGGAAGGTGTTGTACCTGCGGCTGATGCATGTTTATGCGGCACTTTCGGTAACCCTAAGCCATGCATAGAAATTTGTCCATTTTCCCATGTCAATTCTGCTACATCATAGTCTAACCTGAATTCACAAAACAAACGTACAACTCAGTCATCAACACTGTTCATGTGATTTTATACCTTTTAGTACGGTATTTGATTGGTAACCGTGGTTATCAACATATTCCGTGCATATTTGGATTGACAGTAAGTTTAATGAAATCAGGTGGCGATGTCTTTGTTACATCCCTCAGGTGTAACTTTAGCCAAAATTACGACAGTCCATCGTAATTTTGGCAGCATCATCGTCAATCCAAACATGCACGCAACATCTATCAGGTCGCAACCACATGTTAAAACTTTCTCACGAAAAACTAAATAAAAAGAGAAAATTAAGGAGAGTAAGCTGACATGGGAACATCATGAGGGTTAGTTGAATTAGAGTTGGAACGAAGAGAGACTGATCTTGGAGGTGGTTGAGGATTTTCGTCAACATCCCAACTAGGAACACACTGACTCATTTTTGGAAAGAATTCAAAACAGTTCTTCCTAACTGTGTTTTTGCTCTTTTTCACATATTATGGAAAGAATACATAGTTTGGAGAAAGAGAGAGTGGAAAACATTGATTGATAATTATATGATACGATATTTGATCTTAGTTGTAAGGGCCCATATATGAGAGCAAGTAGTGAAAGTAGCTTGTGGAGTTCATTTGGCTACGTAAAAGGGGAGAATCTAGTCCATATGTATTGGAGTGACAAGATTTGTGTGTGGACTCAGTTCTGTTTTGTCGTTTCAAATGATTAATTTTAGATTTGTTGAGTAGTGTCTTTCATACTTATACGCATACAGCATGTATTACTTATACAGATACATAAGTATAAATAGGGAACTACCCAGTCAACGAAAAAATAAATAGAGAACTACTTGGAAATAGATTTAACAATATATATATATATATATATATATCATATCCTATTATATTGTTGCGCGTCAAATGTGGTCCCTATAAATGGATAAAACTATAATTTATTCAAAATCAGTTTTATTGAATGATACCGTTAGAAATTATGGTTAGGCCTAACACAACTCCACAAAACCAGCTTGTGAGATGATGATTGCCCTTACTTATTGATGTAGTAAAACCGCAAGTGCTCGGTTTACAGATGTAGTAATAAGAGTATCGTTTCGGCAGGGAGTTGTTGAATTCAATTAACTTTTACGAATGATTAGGGGAAAGTTCAGTTGAAAAGTTGGGATTTTTAACGGTTTAAAAATAATAATAAAAAGCATCTTGGGATTATTGGTTCGTCATGATGACAAATCCTTCACAAACCAAACCCTAAACCTAGAACTTTATGTTAGACCTATTTTCTAAAGACAAGTTTCTCTTTAGCCTATCACATCTCCTTTCGGTTTCAGTGAGTGTGTTCCTCTAGCAACCACGCCTATTCTCATGGTTGATTGCTATTGGAATCCTTGAAGAACGAAACTTTATTGTCTCAAGGTTTGCTAGATTATTCTTATGTTTTGCAATCCTTGTCTAAATTCACTTGTTCCAATATCAAAACTTCTTATTTCGATGCTTTGCTTTGATATTTGTGATTATGAATTAACAAGTACTAATCCTCCGCTGTCGCTTTATGAATTTGATACTTGTTAATTCATTATAAAAACGGTGAGTTTAGATTAGAAAATAGATTTACATAAAATTAGGGTTCAAGGTTTGGTTTGATAGGAATTAAGTCATTAGACTTATCCAACATTCCCAAGACAAGAAGAGTCTACTCACTCATGTTCATTGTAGACATAGAAGAGAAGAAGAAGAAGAAGAAGAAGAAGAAGAACATAAAATAACAATAAAATAAAGGTGAACTTTTATTCAAAGAAACAATTGTCATTATTAATTTCAGAGAACAAAAGATGATTATACAAGCTTGATGGTTGCTCTATTTATAGTCTAACATTGACTTAAGCCATAAAAAATAAATCACTAAAGTGTTGCACAAGAAACCATGGGCTTTAGGTCAGAAATAAACAAAAACAGGCAGCTTGTCGAAGAAGCAAAAGGGCAATATGGGGCGCGCCAAGCTTCTATTCTTGGTGAAGGATCTTCAAACTTTTGGCACAAGATATTTTTGTATAAGATCTTCATATTTTTGGCACAAATCAACTCCAAATTTCCTTTCTTTTGCTCCAAGACTCAATCTTTCAAATATTTGTTCATGAAATAAAATAACTTGCAATTGAAGTAAAATAATTCTAAAAAGGAAATAAAAACAAATAAAATCTAAATAAAACTAACTCAAATAATATATTAAAAACACTAATTATTGACTCATCAAACTCCCCCACACTTGAATCTTTGCTTGTCCTCAAGCAAAAGGCATAAACATTAGCAGCAAAACAAGATTTAACATATCACAACATTAATAAAACTCATGTCTCCTCCAAGGCTTCATTTCAAGCGTACACTAATCACAACCTCAAGCATTTCTCATGAACCTATTCAACCCAACAACAAGTCTTAAGTGAGTGTGTGTGTGTAGTCCAGCCCTTTTCTTGCTCATGTATAAAAGATATTATGAGGAAAGAGGTTATAACCTTAACAGTAAACCAACCGAGAAAAATCCTTTCTTAATTTCATATAAGAGAGATGGGAATCATTTTGATCATTTAACATGTAAACACATTTAAACACTTATGGGGAACTGCAAAATTTTTATTGATATTTGGAGACAACACCTTCACGTGGGAAGTTAGTGAGGCCTACTCCTGCCCCCCAGAGTCAATGGTGCCCCCTACATATGTATTTGTTATGACCCCTTTTTGATAAGTGAGAAGGAATTATAGAAGCTAGTTAGTTTTTCGAGACAACACCTTCACATAGAAAGTAAGGTAGTGCGGCTCCTGCCCCCTAGAGTCAATGGTGCCCTAGAAATAATTTTGCTTCCGACTTTCTTTGTTTGATCTGTTTATTTCCCACACAAACTTATACTACTTTTACTCTGAAGACTTTAAAGGGTCAATTTACCATTAAAGTTAGAACGTGCTCCTTAAAATACTTACTCATACACTTACTCAAAGACTGCAACTTTGTGCTTTTCTCAAAGAGAAGTTTCACAATAAAACATGATGTAGGTATAACAAGAACACTCAAAACACAAGAAATACTTTCATGTACAAGAAACAACCATTTTGGAAGAGACAACAAAAAATTTATGTCATAATTTATAATAAAAACAAGTTGCTTAACATGCCTTTCGCAACAAAACAAAACAAAAAGATTAAAATTCAAGGGAGTTTGGAAACACTACGATACTTAAACAAGGCACTTTATTGGCTCCCCCCCCATACTTGGGAGAAGCATTGTCCTCAATGATTTGAAAATGAAATGAAAAGAAAAGAGAAGAGAAGAGAAGAGAAGAGGAAAGCTCACAATTCATTAGGGTCCATAAGGGGGACCTTGGAGGTTAAGGTGTTGCATCATGCTCCAGAGCATTTGGTTGTTTTCCTCGGCCATGTGATTGCCCCTTTGGACATCATTCCGTAACCCGGAGATTTCAACACCTTGTCTTTGTTGCTCGGTGTTTATCCTTTGAACCTCGGTTTCCATCCATGCGCACCGTTCATCATCATAGTGCCCACTGACTTCTTGTTCATGGTGCAAGTGTGCACCTTCCTCCTCTTCATCACCACCATCATCACCGTCATCTTGTACTTGTGGGTTAGTGCCAACATAAAGAAAATTTTCCACCACCTCCGGGTTAGTTATGATCGGATTAGGTAGAATAATTAAACAATTAGCCCTATTGACCTTCCACTCATATTGGTAATTGTGAGATAGGCCATAAGGTCGAAGAAAGAACATAGTAGTGAGGGTGTCTAAATCCTAGTGATTCCTTTATTCTCACTCACCCCAAACTTCTTAGTAATAAAGGTGATGATTCCACCTACCACTATTTCACTTTTCTCATCCAGTATCTTTATAGCAACGGAAACAAGATAATCAAGCAAATAATAGCAAGTGTTAACAGGGCGGTTATAAAGCATTGCCCACAACATAAACAGCTCATCGGTCCTAGTCGTCCCCACTTCTTTCCTACCTCATATGGT
>Ga0228710_1006739_pt1 | contig 17278 bp, 5 predicted proteins | sample MedpolnodulmetaG_FD_177995 | JGI IMG/M metagenome (GOLD analysis project Ga0228710, IMG submission 177995) | Root nodule microbial communities from Medicago polymorpha collected in Santa Monica, California, United States - pink nodules | ecosystem: Host-associated > Plants > Roots > Nodule... | reverse complement strand
CCCACCCCCCCCCCCCCCCCCCCCCCCCCCCCCCCCCCCCCCCCCCCCCAAACCTCTTCTCCAATACAATTTTTTAGTTCCCCTAAATGATAAGGGTTTAGTATTATGAAGAAAAGTTAACCCCCAAAGCCCTCCCCTTCCATTTTCCTCTATTTCTTCCAAACCTCTTCTCCAATACAATTTTTTAGTTCCCCTAAATGATGAGGGTTTAGTATTATGAAGAAAAGTTAACCCCCCAATGCCCTCCCCTCCCATTTTCCTCTATTTCTTCCACTTGCTCATTCCTTTTTTCTCAAGTCTTCCCCTCCAAACTTGCAAACAAAGCTTAAAGATCTAATTATTGGTTTGGAATTTTTGGAAGGAATGAAAGGGGAGAAGTATTTTTATATTTTTATATTTGGTTCAATTTTAGGAGAAAAAGGGAAGGAAGAAGAGTCAAATCTCTCCCATTCCTTTCCCTCCCCTTCCCTTCATTAAAATTTCTCCCCTCTATTAAATCAAATAGACCCTAAGTAAATTTTAGGTTCGGGGTACATTGAAACGAGTTGGGGATACTTGTTGGAGTGAACCTTTTAATTTTATTTGTAGCTTGATAAATAAGTACGAAGCAACTTGTTGTGTTTTAAAATAAATATTTAAAAAAATTAGGGTTAATTAAGTTTTTAATCCCTATAAATATTTATAGTTTTGTTTTTAATCCCTAAAAAATAAAATCACACTTTTTAGTCCCTATAAAATTTTCCATCAACATTTTTAGTCCCTATAAATTTTTCCACCAGCACTTTTAGTCCCTGTAAAAAATTTCCATCAACAATTTTGGTCCCTAAAATACTTAAGAAATATGTCACAAAAACTAAAAAGTGTGATTTTATTTTGTAGGGACTAGAAACAAAACTGTAAATATTTATAAGGACTAAAAACTTAATTAACCCAAAAAAATTATCAAGTTATGCATGTGGGGATGTTGACAATACTTGCAATTACTTTCAAGACATTTGATTTTATATGGGTAAGAAATTTGTGGACTATTTCTGGTGAAAAGGACCGTTTCGGAAGAAACACTGGGACCATGTTGCATTGCAAGACATTAAATTGAGGATCATTTTCTCGATGTTCGTTAGACTTATTGAGATTTTTGCTTCATTCAAAAGTATTTGTTTTGTGACAACATGATTAAATTGAAACAACACTATCACGCTATATGATTTCAATCATTTGTCAGTTGTCACTCTTGAGAGATTTCATATAGTAAAATTTTAATAAGAGTCTCAAACTCTCACCCAAAAAAAAGTCTAATATAAAACTTAATTTTATAAGTTGTTTAAACAATAATTGTACACGTATTGAGCATATATATTCATTAAAAAAAGTATTGAGATGTGTATACAAGTGAAGAAAAGTGTTTTTTGTAGATAGAAGTATCAGCTAAGGATCAAGATTCTAAAAATACAAAGGACACTTCTTGTTTGACATCAAGTTTTTACTATACGTTTTCATCAAGTTTTCTAACTTTTATTAAAAATTACTACTCCAGAATTAATTATAAACAAAAAAGAAATTACATACGTTATACAAATATTGAGCATGTATGCACTTTTCTATACTGGTTGTAGATGGAGTACAAGCACAATCATTTCTATCCAAAAACTCTATCAAAAGACATTCTATAAAAGTGCAAGTTTAAAATGTCCGGTTAGTCTTTATGGAGAAAATTTAAGGGAACTAAATGGCCGAGCTATGAGGTTGGATTATGTTCTAAAACTCTAGATTGTGTATCCTTCAATATTTTCAAATTATCTAATGCTAACAAACAAGCAAATAAAAAGTTAGGCTATCACAAAACTGAAGAACTCAATAGAAACCAAGTTATAGTTTTTTTTTTTTTTTTTTTTGTGTGTGTGTGAGAGAGATTTAGTCCGATCTAAGAAAACTTGAATCTGGGTTTGGGTCAGATTGGCTGAAACCCAATCCGACCATTCAATCTTTTTTTTTCAAGGATTCAAATCATTCAATCATAAAGAGGCATGGAGTTTTAATTAATTTCATCCCTACAAAACAAGAATTACAAGTCTTAGAAATCAGATCAAGTAAAATAAATTCATTTTCAAATAAAAACCTAAATCAGTAATCACTTCCTTGATCTTACGACAAAGAAGAGCACTAAGATACACAGTTAAAATTTGATTTGATCGCACTGTTTGAAGGACATTAGAAATTTGTGTGCGCAAGTATATTGATACAGCTCTAAAATGATATCTTCTCTAAAATAAAGAAAAGGAGCACACTTGAGTTGTACGATATTCAAATGCTGATAGAATTGATTTTCCTTCTAAAAGATCATCTTTGAAGTATTGTATATTCATTGGAGACGATTTTATCGCCTAGAAAAGAAAGAGTGATGCAGTGTCAAGCCTAAAAGTGTAATAAGTCATTACGTTAGCAATTTGTGAGATCATAGAACTAGAACAATTACTGGACCAGTTTTGATTCAAGGGGTTACCTACATGGTACTCATTTGTAATGAACACAAAGCATTCTGTCCCTTACAACCCTAGTTTTGATAGTTCAAATGATCCCTTGATATTATTTGATAAAGTAGATTACTGCTCTCCGCCCAACAAGTTTTGCTCCCACCCAGCCAAACTGATCAAAATACCCCTGCGTTAGTTAACTAACGGATGTGTAAATTAAACATGACTTAATTTTACACATGTGTGACTTAAGTCACGCCGCATGAGTTAACTCACGCAGGTGTTACACCCAGCGTGAGTTAACTCACGCTAGTTTATTATTCTCCGAAGTCAAGTCATTATGTTGTGAGAAGAGCGAAACTTGCTGAGTTAAAAGAGGCAGGGATACTAGTGCAACTACCCCATCTCTCTCTCTTTCTCCAACTTACAAAAAATAACCTTAGTTTATTGCTTCCAACACCCTATTTCTTTGTTGCATGTCTTGCTACATGTTGGCTAATTACAATGTTCAACCCCATTTGTTTATCTCATTATTAAGGGAACATTTTGATCCTTAATGTGGAAGCACCATGGCTAAAATAAAGGTCCCATATATGATATTAATTGGAAAGATAATTTGATCCACGGAATGTTCTAATTGCAGTTAATTAGTAGTAACTCACGGAATACATGCCTTGAGAATAATAAACTAGCGTGAGTTAACTCACGCTGGATGTAACACCTGTGTGAGTTAACTCATGCGGCATGACTTAAGTCACGCATGTGTAAAATTAAGTTATGTTTGATTTACACATGCATTGGTTAACTAACGCAGGAGTATTTTGGTCAATTTAGCTCGGTGGGAGCGAAACTTGCTGGGCGGAGAGCAATAATCATATTATTTTACCAAGTCTTGGAGTGTTAGAAGAGTTCTCGTATGGTTTATGTACAACAAGCTTCCTACACAACGATTTTCACCATATTGAGAGTGTTGGAAATGATTTAAACAAAATATTACTTTGTTATATAAACAAGTAAATATACTAAATAGGACAGTAAATATTTGTACTTTCAATCCAAATTATTCTCTCTTTGATTTATCTTTTTTCTTCTTGATAATCAACAATGTGAATAGGAAACTCTAAGACAACAACTCAACAATTTCTCATGGATAATTAATTACGACTGCAAAAAATTGTTTGGGTAGACACTTATAGCCCGCATAGATAAACTACAGATAAATAATACATTATGCTTATGCTCCAATAGTCTTCACTACTATGACAGGAGTATGGATTTAGGTACAACTTCCTACATAAACTTCCCCTCCACTAGACGTATTACTTCTTTTCTCTAAAAACCCTTACAAAATTTACCATATACCTCAAGTGTATGCAGCTTAATTGAAGATCAAAATTTTCAACGAGGGCATGCCTTTTTTCTTTTTCCCAACAGAAAAATATAAAATACGAATAACATATCTTTACCGAACAAACATTTTAATTTCACAGGTGATCAAAACATGAATCAGATTCACTGACACTCAATTCGTTGTCTTTTAGCGGAAATGTGTTCCTGGTCCAATAAATCTTTAGCCCCGTTCTCGTTATTGTTGATGATCGTTTCAGAATTTTCTTCACATTTGAAAGTCCAACCAGCAAAATCATTCTCTGAAAAGAGAGAGGATGGAGTTGTTTTGTAGAATGCTAGAGGAACTTGCTTCACCCTCCGAGTAATCTGCAATGGTGCAAGTCGTAAAATTTGATTTTAAGAATAGATATATTTTTTCATCTCTATACAATTCATAAAATTTGATTTTTGTCCTACAAGGAGAAAAGTTATTTGACAAGTATACAAAATACAAAAATGTGTTTTTAGTCCTTAATAAGGCACCGATGAACGACTAAAAACACAATATTTATGCCAAATGTGTGGACTAGAAAGGGGAAAAAAAGAAAAAAAAACATTGCCAATTTTATAGAAATTAGAAACATATTTTTTGTAAAAAAGAAAAAGAACTTTTTAAACCTTTCTCTTATTATGCAAATTTGGTGAATATAAGGCACATTACTGTAAAGACGAAAAACAAAATGGTAATTCACCTCCGCTCCAAGTATTGTTGCATAAGAACCAGCACTAAAATCACCGATATTAACTTCACTTGTTTTTGCTCTGACTGTCAAATCAGTCCCAAGAGACAAAGCAAACCTAAAAGCACAAGTAAAAGCATATAATGTTTTAAGGTATTATGTTAAGATCCACAAAAAAAGATTAAATAAAACAGTGAAGAAAAGGAAAACAAGGAGCAATGCGCCAAAGAACAAAACACTTACCGTGAGACAGGAGGACAGTAGTGGTGAAGAGCGGTATCAATTTCCCAAAGAGAGCTTCCTGCTCAAGAAATCTTCATCAGCAAAACAAATATGGAACAAAAATAGTTGACTCGAGATATACTATGTGATCCAGTAGCGTAAGCTATAAGACGCAATATAGAACAAGACATGTGGGCAGTGCATACATATTTTATTTACACTATTAAATACATATATGTTAATTTATAACGATCATTAAGTTCCAACCGAGTAGGCATTCACTTGGTTAGGTTTTGAGTTTTGACAAGGTGAACCCGGGATACCTCTTGGATAACCTTATACAATTTGGTTATTTAGGAGGATTTTCAGAGCAAGTTAGAACGACATTGCATCTTATTTGGCTCTCGTGTGTTTGGGACATTTGGAAAGAAAGAAACAGACGAAATTTTTTGGAATGAGGAAAATTTGCAAAATTTATGTGATAAACTTAACCTATATATTTTAAAAATGAGTAGGAAGGTTAACTCACTAATATAGTTATGTGATAAAGTTAACCTATATATTTTGTGACAAGCTGTTAACCTATATATTTTTAACCTTCCTGACAATAAAAATGAAAGCAACTAATTTATGTGATACTGCTCTACAAGCATTTTAAAATATATAGTTGATAAAATTTATTTGTTCATATAATTTTTCATGTAAGGGAGCATATCAAGAGCATAAAAAGAGCTGACCTTGACCATATAACATTACCAATACATGTAAAACTAAATGGTCAAAACTAGCTCCTCTTACCTCACGCAATATGTATGTATAGTTTATAGTACACAAATTAATGAGAGAGAAAAACACAATCAGTTTTCCAATTTTCTCCAGGTCTGGTTTGGGAAAAATAACAGACTTCAGGTTATATTGGGCAATAGACAACTAAAAGAGATGCTTACTCATAGCGCCTGACTTCATAGGATCAGATTCCTCAATGTTAAAATGGTCAAGGCCTGATTTCTGGCAGGGCTTTGCACCATTCTGAGCATTATCCAAGTTAGAAGGTTCACTGTCTTCATTAACTTCTTCCTGTTCAAATATCAGAAATTAGCTCTCCAATTAAACAGAAAGAAGGCAGTTATTTTATTACACAGCAACATATATCGTACAAATTTGCCAGAGCAACAAATTTTGAAATTTAACGCAAACACCCAACTTGATTAGGGATAATAAGGAACTAACTAACGCCTCTATTTGGTTTTCAATTGCAGTTCTGTAAATTCTATCTAAATGTTGAATGAAGCAGATGTTGGCTAATTATAAAGTTTCCAAACAGAACCCAATAGTGACATCGGACAATATGACCACTAGAGTAAAAAGGAACCAAAAGAAGTTGTAACTTCATGTGTTTCATGTCCTTCCATACAAGAGATCGGACAGTAGTATTTTGTAAGCCATTTAAGTTAACAAATCTTTCGTCCAATCCCTGCATTTCTCTTAACATAGTAAATGTTGACAAATTGCAGCCATGGTGGCATGGCACCATGGATTATGGCAGTGCTGATTCTGTGCCAGGCTTCCAGCTGCCATAGGCCACAGAACCTATTACATCCGCCATGTTTCCTCCTATGCCATAATTATATTGCAAATTTTTGTCTGGCCTACACAAATCTGCAATCCAACAGCTGAGTTTCAAAGTGAGCCACCTTAGGCCATCCTTGAACCAGGAATCCAATTAATCACCTGGATCTACCAATAGAAAACTAATTTGAGAAACATAGATAGCGCAAATAACAACCAAGCCTTGTCCCAATAAGTGGGGTTGGCTACATGAATCAAACGACGCCAAAGTGTTCAATCAAAAACCATGTCTTTCTCCAACTCATTAATCTCTGGATATTTCTTAATAGCTTCTCTTATAGTTTTTCTAGTTTTCCCCTACCTCTAGTAATTTGACCTCCCTCCATCTGATCTACTCTCTTTACCACAGAATCCACAGGTCTTCTCTCTATATGCCCAAACCACGTAAGTCTAGTTTCTACCATCTTATCTACTATAGGTGCTAGTGTGCTACCCCAACTTGTCATTTCTAATTCTATATTGTCTAGTCGTACCAAACATAGATACAAAATGGCAATAATTCACTATACACCCATATCACAAACATGCAAGTATGCAACTATTTAATATTTATATTATCTACTGAGTGTAATAAATAAGTATTACTTTAACTGCTACTGCAATGATACTGAATAAGATGAATAGAAAAGTATTTCCTGATTTGAACACAGCATATGTCATTTTCTAGATGGAAAAGTTTACAAAGAACAACAGATTATGATTTCAAGATCAGTCCTCTGTTCTCTTGACCCCTATATTTTCATGTAATCTCAATTAACATCTCCAAGATATAGTAATCCAGGAAACAAAATTTACTAATGAAGTAATTGCAAAAACAAAATATAGACACAAGACTATCTTTACCCGGTGCACCAAACAGTTTATCGAAGGATGTCTACGCAAAATATTGTGAACCAGAGCTGTAATAACCAATGCACCAGAAGGTGGAACTGAAAGCAACAGCCTACTCAATTTCTTTGCAAATGAGGCAGCCAGGTAAGCTGGAAGAAGGGGTGACTTTAGGCAAGAATCAAGAAGCTGCAAAAAGCAAATTGCATATTGTCAGAAAATGAAGGACTTGCATATGTGAACATTTTTTGTGACATTCACTCAAGTACTCTTTCATTTGAATATCTTTTCATCATCACTCAATAACATTCAATGGTTTGATTTTCCTATTACATAAACTACTCAGTTAGCCTAATTGACTATTTCTTGGGGTTTTTCTTGTCCACTTAGCAAAGAGAGGTATAATATTGGCTGACTATCCTGTATCGCATTATCTTATTCCAATATAGAACAAGATTATCTTATCATGATATTTGGTTATATTTAGGCCTATTTCACATAATTATACAATCTTGATTTTACTGTATTTTCATGGGCCATCAGAAACACTAGATAAAGGAGTACTCTAGGTTTATTAGTGTGCAAAAATGAGATTAGAGGGTATACTGTTGTATCCTTGATCTTTGCCAGCTTACTGTCTTTGCTCTATCTGTATTGCAATAGAGGATCCCTCAATTGCATTCCATATACATCTATGCGCCAAATAGAATATTTTCTTTTAACCCCCTCCCAGACAAACATGACACTTTCAAACAGAGTAAACATTTATCTGATAAATTAATTTTGCAGCATCAATGTTCATAATTTCTCTCTAATCAAACAGACCCGTCGCGGAGTGCAGATGTAAAACACACAGCATAATTCACAGCAGATTTATTCTTGATGGGTTCTAATTGGACCTGATCATTGTTGCAAAAAAAGTTTTATACTTCTTCCGTTTCATATTAATGATGCTGTCTTGAGTCAGAGTTCTAGAAGTGCAAATTATACTATAGTCCTATTCTTGTTGCCTTGTTGGAACTTAAATCATCTACACATTTCGCACGCCAGCATGCTTAAATCGTTTTATTCAAACTGGCATATTAATGTTACATTTAAAATATAATAACTTAATAAATAAGCAACATATCTTTGTACAACTGAACTGATAAGCATTATTTTTGCTTGATATTCCCATTTGGTTAGTTTTACATGTATGTAACAGTCATTTTATAAGCTTTACCTGGAAAAACCTTGCACGATGTTTTGCCATGAAGATAGATGGAACTAATAGTGCATAGAGTTTTTCATAAAATTTTGGGTATTCCAATCCATGTTCGGTCATTAGGATAAAAAGGCTATTGAGAGCCATCACACTGACTACACCACCTACATCATACGACCTTGTCAAGAAATCACTGCACACAAAAAAGCAACACGTCAGATTCAACATCTAGTTATCATAATAAAATGTCAATTTCTGCAGCACAGGTGTTTACCATAACATGATGGGATTAGACAGATGAGGAATCACTGCTTGGTGAAGGTTTACAAGAACCTAGTAAAAAAGAAAATGCAAAATCAAAAGGGGGGAAAAACTTAATATAGTAGTTCCATTCATATTAAACAGAACATAGAAACAAGAATGTTAATTTACAATCACCCTATTATGTAATGGAGATCAGCAATAAAAGTAATGTACCTGCTGTAAAGATTGATTAAAAGATACAGGAGAAGAAAAAAAAAGTACATATAATTTTCATTGGATTAGAAGAAAAAAAAAGGATAATGAAGTATCTAGAGAGAGTTTGTTTAAGGCTTTAGAGAAAGAAAAAAGTTTGTGTATTGTTAAGAAAGAGGAAAAGATAAGTGGCATGTCCTTAGACAAAATATATGATGGGGATTTACGGCATCGATTGATCCATGTAGCCAACCCCACCAAGTAGAGAAATGTTTGGTTAGTGTTTTAATGAGTCTATTGACATATGCTTAATGATAATTTATGTTTAAAACAAAATAGACAAACGGGGGCCTTGGTGCAATGGTTGGAATTGCTATTGTGTGACCAGAAGGTCACAGGTTTGAGTCATTAAAGCAAAAGTCTAGCAAATGCAAGATAAGGCTTCCTACTATAGACCAACAATGGATTTGACTTTGACCCTTGAACCCTGCCATGACAAGGGCTTTAATAGCAAAAAGATGTCCACATTTCAGAACTACACCAAAATGTTATATCAAGACTCTTGTTCACACAGCCAATATATATACATGTATGTGCAGTTGTATTCAAGTGGAAGTAGCTTGAGAAAATGTTTCCTACATTCATTCCTGTTTACACTTTTAATGACAAAAATACCCGCATTGATTTCACTTGATTTCTTATTTTCAAAGATTTGTTTAGGAAACGAAATGAAAACTAAGTGGCATATATAAGAAATGAACACAACAATTTCCCAAAACAAACAAATACTTAGATATACAGTTCATAACTTACACTACCCAGAAATAGCATATCTGTAAAATATTACCATTACCATAGCCATATATTAATAAACATATTATATCTTGGCAAAATTACATTTTTAGTCCCTTAACTTAATTTCAGGTAACAGTTTAGTCCTTTATCTTTTTTTCATTTCAATTTTTTCCTTTTGGACCATTTGCATATAGATTTTCAAGATTAAAATTCATGTTTTTATTTTCTTATGGCCTCTCAATCTTCAAATCTATGGTCTTTAAACTATGTTTGCATATGAATATTAGATTTGAAGCTTGAAAATCCATAGGTAAATGGACCAAAGGGACAAAATTGAAATGAAAAAAAGATAAATGACCAAATTGTTACCTGAAATTAAGTTAAGGGACTAAAAGTGTAATTCTGCCTTATATCTTATAGCTTAATTAAAACATGAACATCAATTTCCAGAATATAATGGCAACCCATCCTGAAATTTCACACACATACACTTGCAAAATACCTCTTTGAACACATCCAATGGAAGTGGCAACCTAAGATACGCAATCCAAGCTTTAGTAAATTTTAACTTCATCTTCTTCGCAATTCTGGCTGCAGACAATACCTGTATGCATAACAATAATGTAATGGATATAGGAAAGTAAAGATGTAGACAGATAGTTACAGCAGTTCTGAAATGAAAAGTTTTTATGTAAGAACAGATTAATTTAACAGAAGAAAATTATAATGAAATCCAAGGATAAAAGGTCCTCATTAATGGGAAAAAATGGCGAGCAACATTAACGAGTATGGAATAATACTTACATTATTGTTACGTTTCTTGGACTTAAGCTGCTTATCATCTGCATCCACATCTACAGAAAGCATTTTATGATCACTTTCAATGGAAAATTAACCAAATTACAAAATATAAATGTACACTTTGATTTTTCCTTAGAACAACAAGAATAACCAAAAGCCTATTTAAGTGGGATCAGCTATAACCAAATTACAAAATATAAATATACACTTCCATTTTACGTTAGAACAACAAGAATAACCAAAAGCCTGTTTAAGTGGGATCAGTTATATGCATCGATCAAAGCAAGCTGTCACTTATTGGTTCCGAAGATCCTTCTTACTTGATCTAAACAGAAGTATTTTATGCAATTTCCCAAGGAAAAGTAGAGCGAAATAGTAAATAGTGCATTACATGGATAAAATATAGAGCTCAAAAGGATCAAGTCAAGATTGCCAATTGATTATGAAATATAAATTTGTAAAAAATTTAGAGTCTGAAAGTGACAAGTAAGCAGTCACCTGATACACTCCACATTTCTAAATCAGATGTATCGTCTGATTTTTCAAGAGGGGGAATATGTGATATGGTGTAGTGCATATTATGGATGATGCATTCGGTACTGCAAAAGATACATTTACAAGTTATCAATAGAACTAAATAAATACATTTTCAAGAAAATTATACATCTAGTTTCAAAACTAGGACCAGGTCTGCCTAGCAGAAAAATTAGTGATGTTCTGCCTAGCAGAAAAGGTAGTGATGTTTTCTTGCATTATGCATTGAGTTCCAAAGCTAAACATATAGCTTATAGCATATTGTATGACCTGGCACGCAATTTTTGTCTATAAAAATATGAGAAACAGACCAAAGAACATAACCTTTTAATACTACTTATAGTCGACCAGCTATGGTCATCTTCATCTCTTTATAAAGAACATGAATAAGAATAAAATTAACCAGTGGCTACAGTCTTACTAACCTTGAGCCTAATTGATTTTCATCAGTGCCATCTGCGCTTGCAGTTTTATCATCTAACAAGGATAAGGAAACATGTTATCCAATGAGAATAACCAAATATTTGGAATTGAAAAGAACACATAAATTTCTTGTCTACAATTTTGCATGTCAAAACTTGAAAGATTAAGAAAAGCAAGCTAAGGATGAAAATCACCTGAAACATCTTTTCCCTCCAGATTTCTTGTGAACTTTTCTAGGCTTATGAATGTAAAATAACTGAAAGTAACAAACTAATTCAGTAAAAAAGATAAACCCGCATATGACATGACTCATGATTCATGAACTCAACATATACATGCACAAAACAAAAGTAAAATAGGGATAAAAAACCAGCAAATTACACGCCGACCCCTGTTGTCAAACGCAGATTGCAGAAAATAGCTCTTCATTCAAATTCCCCTATGCAACAGTGCTATAGTGCCTCTATTTAACAACACTTTGTACAGTACTGAATAGCATATTAGCGATAGCGGAACAATAGTAATTTTGTTCAAATTCAGCTACGCTATAGCATGACTAAATAGCTATAACCACTATTTAACAACATTGACGACGATAAATTCATCCTAAGAACTTCCCTTCCATAAAAGGTGCTAAGCAAAACATCACAGCTATAAATTGTCGCCACACTTTTATTCATTATTAAAAGTTAAAAACGAAAAATACAAATTCTATGTAAAAAAATAAAATAATAATCATATAAAACATACGAAACAAATGAAACAGCTAGCATCTAAAAAAATCAAAGGAAAAATAATAATCATACCGAACATCAATATACTTGAAATACTTCGATATTAGTAAATCAATCAAAAATTCAGCAGAACTAGTGGAATGAATCTGCAAAAAGACAATAAAAAAACAAACAAATTAGTGAAAAATCAGCATTAATCAAACTGTATCACAAAAATAAACAAAATTAACATTACAACTAAAAAAAATAAGAACTTACAATGCTACGGAGAATTCTGTTATACAATGAAGAATGAAATGCTCCACCATTAGCAACCTTAACAAATTCCATCAAAGTATCAAGCACAACTTCCTTAATCGTTTCATCGCATTCATCCGCGATAAGAACATCGATAAGCAATTTGAGAAACTCATCGAACTTCGAACGGAGCCACGTGAGGTAAATGAATTCGGATTGATCGGAATCGGAGGCGGTGGAGGTTGCGGTGGCGGAAGGGAGTTGAGGGAGGAGAGGGAGGAAGAAGGAGTGAAGAGAGAGAATCGATTCGAGGATGTGGTGAGGTGGAGAAGAAGGGGAGATGAAGGTGAGGAGGAGAGGGAGGTTGTTGATGTGTGAGGCGGAGGAGAGAAGTTCGTGACCTAGGATTTTGATTTCAGTGATGCTGTGTTGTTTTGGTGTTTTCTTCTTCATCTTCTTCGTTTTCTTCATTGGAGATTCCATGGTTTTCTTCTTAAGCTTCGATAATTCTATGCAGAAACGCGCAGGGTTTTACAGGGTTCTGTGAGAAGAAGAGGAGTTTGGTCGGGTCTTTTTTGGGCCTGGGTTATTTCTTGGGCTAGTCATTGTTACAAGCCCATTTTATTTTTTACTAAATCGATGTAGAAAATTGTTTTTTAGGCACTTATAATTTGCTCTCATACAACGGTAGTTAACTATCATTCATATACACGTTGAGTCCCAACGGTACCTATCTATTGTACATAGGTGAATGAAAGTTGAATATCGTTTGGCAAAGAACGATAGTTAATTGTCGTTTGGGATATTTTTGTCAGTTGTTAGTTTAGACTGACTGATAGCAAACCATGAGTATCTAAAGAGCAGTTTTCATTGATGTAAACCATTTTTTACACTACTTTCAAAATACTTTGATTTTTGGAGAAACTCAATTATAAGAAAGATTTCAATCTTATCTAAGAACTCTTCTTAAGGATGTATGCTGGCTAGGTGAATGAATTTTGGTGTTGGGTTAAAGAACTTTTTTCTAATCGTTAGTTTGGTGGTAAAAACTTTTTTTCTAATGGCAAATTTTAGTATGTTACTTGTTATGTTAGTATTTTTTTGGCATGATTCGAACATTGGTCCTTTCCTTCTAAACTCCTTTAAACTTTTAGCTCAACCAATTGAACTATCCATCCTCCTATTTGATGGTAAGAACTTAGTTTTGTAACATTAAGTTCCTCATACTTGGTAGAAGTAGATACATATTTGACTAGTTTTTTAAATTGTGATGAAGATATGAATTCATTATAATATTGATTGATGATGATATGTCATATCTTGGTTGGAGTATAGTAATATTAACATTTAATTATTTCTTAATTTGATCATCAATCTCTCATAGTTTGCAACACTCGCATATCTTGTGCACCGACTATTTATGTTAGATTATATAACCAATAACTTTCAAAATTGTTAAAGAAGTATACAAACTATTTAGAGAAGAAAAAAAACTTCTTTTGAGCTCTACTAGGGTTTATCAAGTTCTCTATGAACCAACATAAACCACCAGACAATACTAGTCAAAATGGTGTCTCTCTTCGTGACAAATTCATAAGGGTTCAAGTTCCTCTTCCAAGGCTCGACAAGATGAAACCTATTAGAAAACAATCTTTTTAAGATTAAATTACAAGACGATGATCGTTTGAAACCTCGGTTTTTCTTGGATGCAGGGGTCGTAGAAGGGTTACAAAAGCCACTTCAAGAGCTAGTGATTTTCAAACTCTTGGGCAAGTTCATTGCTTATTTTGCGTTGATGGATAAACTAAAGTTATTTAAAAACCTTCAGGTGGACTTTATATCGTCGGTATATGACATAGATACTTTTATGGTAAAGTCTGATGTGCGTGAAGACCATGAAAAGGTTTTTGAAGAGGGTCATTGGATGATATTTGATTATTATTTGGCGGTCAGTGACTAATCTCTAGATTTTGATTCAGCTGCGGATAATATCGACCGCACATCGATTTGGATTCGTATTACCGGTTGGACTCGGTATGGAATACTATAACAACAATGTTTTATTTGTGTTAGGAGAAACATTGGGTTAACCAATTAAAGTTGATATTCAAACAATGGATGTGTTGTGTGCAAGGTATGCAAGAATATATGTCGATATTGATTTGAATCTACCGATTATTGGTCAATTATGGATTCAGGATGGATTCAGGGTAGATAGTTCCATGTTGAATATGAAGATCTCCATCTGTTGTGCAAGAATTGTGGGAGATATGGCCATGTGCGCTCACATTTAAGATAATGTCGAATTTTTTTTTTTTTTTGTGGTGGTCGGGGTTCGAACCTCGAACCTTGCATATTTTATGCATTGTCCATACCAACTGAACTAAGCTCACGAGGACGAAATTTTGTTTCAATAAATATGTTAGTTTTGTTTGTTTATTTTCTTAAAATTAATATTAATTATTTAAAAAATAGCGAAAGTTTGTAGTTTGTACTAGAGGAATATCTCACAAAATGTGTAACATTTTTTTTATCAAAAGCAAAATCAATGCATTTCATTAAGAATTAAGGAGTACATATCATGAGTTACATTATATAAGATATGGGATTTAGTATGAGATAAAGATGTTCAAGCTATATCGTTAGCCACTCTATTTGCTTGCCTCTTAACATATGACACTATAAATTTGGAATTTTAGATAAGATGTCCTTATACTGAGATACAATGTCACCAATTTCGTTGTTGTGGACAAATGTAGAGTTGATGGCGTGAGCAATGTTTTACTCTATATTTCAAACACAACCGAGTGCAGACCAGTTGAGATGGTTGTATGGATTGAGTCTAGCATTGCAAATACTTCAGCTTTAAGAACAGAACCATATAAAGGAAGGTGCGTTGACTTCCCCAATATAAAATGTCCCATAGAATTTCAGAAGCACACGCCATAGCCTACTATGGTGTTGTTGTTGAAAGTTGTTGCATCAACGTTACACTTTAGGACGCATGTTGTAGGTTTCATCCAAGTGATTTGGTGATTCAGGTTTTGTTTAAGGTTTAGCCCTTTACATACAACTCCACTCGTGGAGGGTATCCTCCGCTCTAGACGGTGAGAGTGGGAAAGATTTCTGAAGGCTGAAGCCTCCCAAAGCTTTATGTTACAACTATTCCAAAGCCTCCATGGTAAAATTGCGGCCACAAATTATGTAATATATATCAAGGGATTATCCCTCGATAACCTTATGAAGGGAATTTTCCCTCTAAAAATATTTCCAATGAGATGTTTTCCGGTGAAATTAATTCCCTAAAAATTAAGCTTTACTCAAGAAATTTTAGTGTTAGCCAAGGCTTTTTCCCCTCGTAAACTCCTGCTTTTCTTGTAGTGAAATAAACACACAATAAGTTTTTAAAAATAGCATAAAAGAATCAAAATACGAATTTTGCTCTTATAGGAAAAATAATAAAGAAGGTTTCATTTATTCATATAGCATATTTGTAAAAAAAAAAATTATACATTATGTATAAATAACTAAATTATATAATTCTATTAATCAAATTATTTTTATATTAATAAAAAAATCATTATTCTTTTTTGACAAATTTATTCGTGCATTTATTATATATATATGCTAAGAATTATATTATATGCAGTAAATATGGTGTTGCCTTTTGATTACATCGACAAAATTTAACATTATATATAAAAAATAGTATACTAATTTAAAATAACTTAATTTAAATATGAACATAAGATAAATTGATGAAAAAAAATAAAATAAAATGAATCAGTGCGTTAATTTTACTTTTATATTTAATATTATGTCTTCGAGACAAATTGAAATCGTAGTTTATAAAAAAAAAATTACTGCTATTGTTTTTGGGCAAAATTACTACCACTATATATTTGTTAACTACTATGAGTATATTAATGAGATATTTTAGCATAATAATGAATACTAAGTATTTTTTATGATAAAATGTAAAAAATTATTATCATTCTTATAAACAATGAAATAATGTTTTTGCTTATCAAATAATATTTTATAAAATATAAAAGTCAACGAAAAAAACTTATTTCATAAAAATGATCGTTAATTTAATAGTTTATAAAGCAAGTGTACATGCACACTTCATAAAAATGATTGTCCATACCAACTGAGCTATGCTACACTTCAATTTGCGAGAGTATCATAAAAGCTCTAATTTATCCCACAATTTAAAGTTTTTAGCATTTTTTTTATAATTGAAACTATTTTTCCTTACTTATGTATTAAATATTCAAATCCAATAAATTTTATTTTTAAAACAGGGGAGTGGAAGAATATTACAAGATTATTTTTTTCGAAATTAAAATGCCCCTATTAAAAATATTTGGAAAATGAAACAGAAAAGGATTCACAATCTTATTAAATGGGAGAGGTGCATCTTATTTTTATCAACGTTCATGCATTATTCTACTATATAAACTATAGGTTAGTGAACAATCATCACTCACACAAACATGATTTTCATTATTCCTATGTCCACTAAGAAACGCCGAGATATGGTGAATAAATTACGCAAGCTTGAGAAAGTGGTGGTGTGCAAGAACAAAAATTGGAGCATTGATCATGATGAGGTGAAAAGTAAGAAGAAGAAGAACAACATCAATAGGATCTTGATATCGATCAATATTGTGGGTAGCTCGGGGCCATTAACAATTGTGGTGAATGAAGATGATGCTGTTTGTGATGTTATTGACAAAACTCTCAAATCTTATGCACGTCAAGGGAGATTACCCATTTTGGGATCTGATGCCACAAATTTTGATATTTACTGCTCAAATGATGTCTCTGACGGTAAGTTAGTCCTTTATGATTTACTCTTTTTTTTTTTTT
>Ga0228710_1006737_pt1 | contig 17282 bp, 12 predicted proteins | sample MedpolnodulmetaG_FD_177995 | JGI IMG/M metagenome (GOLD analysis project Ga0228710, IMG submission 177995) | Root nodule microbial communities from Medicago polymorpha collected in Santa Monica, California, United States - pink nodules | ecosystem: Host-associated > Plants > Roots > Nodule... | reverse complement strand
AGCTGTATTTCAAGAGTGGGCAGCAAGTATCTCACCTCTATAAATAGAAGATGGCTTTGATGTTAAAAACCAAGAGTTTGAAATACAAAGCATACATCTCTCTCAAAGCAAGAAAAGCTATCAATCTCTTCAATCATCTTTCAATCATCTTTCAACAACTACAAAGCAAACTCCATAATCTTTCACTATATTTATTTTCCTTATCTCTTTTGTTTGAGATAACATTTTGAGTTTGTATTTGTAAAAGTTTCTTTTGTTTGAGACATCACGTTCTAAACCATCATCCTACAAAAGTGAAAGTGAGATCTCAAGTCTATTGGGCTTAATAGTTTGAGATAGGTGTTCTGGACTGATCTGGTGTGATCAAGACCTTATAGTGCTAGTTAGAAGTTTCTACTAGCTGAATACTATAGTGGATAATCTCACACGAAGTGTGGGGACTGGAAGTAGCCGGATTTGGTGAACCAGGATAACTCTCCTGTGTTATTCTTCTCTCTCTATCCCTCTTTTATTTACTACACAATACACACACAATCACACGCTTTTATATTCCGGTCCTAATTAAACCAAACAGAATTAATCCAGAGTTCTCTGGTCCTAAATTAATCCTCACTTTATTAATTAAACTGCCTCCAGAATACTCTGGTCCAAGATAAAACAACTGCATAATATTTAACTAAAGTTTAAATTCAGTCTATATTATTGTTTTATTATTCTGCCTTTATATTTCTCCAGAATAATCTGGTCCTTGCTAAATTAACTTTATAATTCTGCTTAATATAATCTATCTCTTTCTTACTTATATTATCTCCAGAATATTCTGGTCCTTTACACTTAAATTAATTATTTATCTATTGAACTAATACTAACCAAGAATTCTCTTGAGTATATAAAGATTAATTAAATTTGCAGGAATAATTTTAAAAAGGTCACAATTCAATCCCCCCCCTTCCTTGTGACGTTTATTGCTACTTCACATTGTCCGACTCAGTCGGATCTCCTCGTTTCAGCTGGATGAAACTCACAAACGATGACGACGTGAGAACCATGTTCTCTGTCTTTGCTCAAGACAGTACTAGAGGACCGATCGAGTTGGACGCTTCGTTGGTTAGATCTGCTGAACAAATTCTGAAAAGTATGCATCGGCCCAGGAACTACGAAGAGTTCCAGGCTCTGCTGGAGGGACCAGAGGAGGAAGAAGTTAGTTTAGATGATCCGTGATAATGTGTTATTTTAATTGCATGTTAGTTATGTGCTATTGAATTAAGTTGTTGCATTATGTTTTGAATAATATATATATTATTTAAACTTTCATTATGTTTTAATTTACGTCAAAGATGTTCATTTAATTGATAAAATAACTACAGATATGCAGTCCGGATTATGAAATCCGGAATAACATAGAGCGTAAGTGTATTCCGGAATACGAAATCCGGAATACTTCAACATAGGATTCTTTTGTATGGACCATATTGCACCAAAAGTTTATGTGGTCCACAACATCTAAGTACCTCTATAGATACACCTTCTCCGGTTTTCAGCTTCAATACCAGCAAAACACACAAACACACCGAAGAAAACAATGCAAATTTTTGTCATTAAGCTGAGGATCTTTCTCACGCGGTCGCAAATAGATAGCTCCCTATTTGACCGCGTCCGCGTGATGAAGATCTTCCGCATGTTGACAAAAATATATAGATACAAAGAGGTTGCTCTATATTTGAATATCAAGAGGTTTCTATGAGTTTGGTCCTGCTGTCTGCCAGATGAATATGTCATTTGGCAAGGCAGCAGGATCGAACTCAAAGAAATCCTCTTGAAAACACATTCCCAAAAGATTCAACATTTCTGTTATTATGGTTTTTTATAACTGTTTATTTGTCTTATGTTGCTTCTATTTATGTTATGTACCTTTGTTCTATTATTTTCCAAGGCATTCGCAACGAAAACGATCCAAATAAAGGGTTTGGTGTAGTTCGGACTTTATAATCTGGAATAAATTCATGCATTCTGGATTATAAAATCCGGAAACACTCAGTAACATTTTGGCCGGTGCCGTTTCACCAAAGGTTAGGCCGGTTAGTGGAGTTTGAATGCATTTTTTGACGGTTTTGAATGTGGAACACGTTTTATTTGACTGTAATTAAGACATATGACTTATTTAAGGCTATAAAAAGACTTGGATCTTCAACATTTTCCTTCATTTTTCTTCACCTCCTTTCTTACATTTTCTTCAAAAAAAATTTAGTTTTTTAAGTAGCTTTTAGGAGTGTTTGTGTAGCTTTTAGGAGTGTTTGTGGTGTCATGGTCATTGTTGACCGCTCATACGACCCCTGCAATTGCATTGCAGCTTATGCGGGGGTCGTATAACGGTCAACAAAGACCCTTGACATCAAAGAAAGACACAATATATTCATATTATATATGTCTGGATTTTATTTTCCGGAAACACTAACAATCTGGTTCGGAAAACGAAATCCGGACCAGAGGTATTTTGGAATTTTTGTAGGGTGCGCGAGAAGGTAACAGGGTGGGAAACATAAAACTCAAAAAATAAACGACCTTATCTTTTTAGGCCAGACCACCAAGGCCTGTATTTTACATGGGCCGGCCTAGGCTGGACCACTGGGAGAATACTAAAAAAATATATAGTTTATAAAATAGTTTTATGATGGAAGATTGAATTATTTTATTATGTAAGACTAAATTTTATTGTCTTTAAGGTTGCATTTTGTGAATTGCGATTAATATTATCTATTTTTACGTTGATATTCTTATGTTGTTTATCCCTTATGGATGTGGATGTTGTTGATTTAATAGATGTTTCATGTATCATTTAACTAAGTTTACGAACACATTGATTTATTTGATGTATAATAATTTATGTGATATGTTTCTATTAAAAATATGTGACATGAAGATGTATTGTTCATTGTATCTTTCTTTTTTTTTTTAATAAAAAAAATAAAATCATACATTTTAAAATACGGGCCGGGCTGACCCATCGGACTATGTAGCCCACTATTAATTGTCCTGAGCTCAATTTTGGTAGCCCATTTATAAGAGTTGGTCCACCAAATCGAGCTGGGCTGGACCGACCCGGCCCAATTGATAGCTCTAATCACCCTTCCTAACCGCTAGCAGAACAACAAATAAATTAAAGATAATTGAACAGAAAAACAAATCAAAAGGATCATTCTTAAAAAAAAAAACAAAAGGATCATTAAAAAATTATTTAGGAACCACCTTTTAATTATATTAGGAAGTTAATTCAGTTACTTAGTTAACATACTTTTAGGAGTTAAGGAGTTCACTTGCTGAACAAGTAAACTCGATTAGATACAAACTTTTGTTGAAGTTTATTAAGCTTTTGTAGTATAAAAATAGATTATGTGTTCGTTACTTTGTAATGCAATTCATTTAATAAAATTCACTTTGATTCTCTTCAATCTCTCTCAATTCTATCAAACTCTTCTTAAACTTTTCCAAGTTCACTTTGTTCTATCAAATTGGCATCAAGAGTCTAGTTCCAATCACCATTGTTGGAGAATATGTGAAAGATGGCAACTCACAACAATGGAAGCTTCCACCGCACATGTACCAGTTTTTGATGGAGAGGTTTATGATCATTGGATTGTGAAGGTGAAGGTAATATTCAGGTATCAAGATGTTCTTGATGATGTGAAGGATAATGTATCGGTGCTTGCAAGAAATGCAACGGAGGTTCAACAAATTGTACATATTGATGCGAAGAAAAAGATGGGAAATCAATGTTTCTCATTCACTAGTGTGTTAATGGTGAGATTTTTGAGAAGATCATGCACCGTGAAAATGCGAAGGAAACTTGGGATACTCTTGAGAGGTTCAACAAATTGTATTCTGGAGATGGAAAGTTGAAGAAGGTGGCGCTTCAAGCATTAAGGAGACAATAATAATTATTGTCTATGGCACATGGTGAATCAGTGATTCGGTATTTTAATAATCTGATAAATCTAGCAAATCAAATGTAAAGGAATTGAGACACTCACTGATTTGATGAAGATATATAGAGAAGGTACTCAGAACCTTGACACCAAGGTTTGATCATATTGTTGTAGCCTTAGAAGAATCCAAATATTTGGATGTGATGAAGATTGAGGAATTGCAGGCAAGTCTTCAAGCTCATGAATTGAGGTTAATTGATAGAAATAAGGAAAAGTCCAAAGATTCTACATTATATCAAGCTTTGCAAGCTCATTATACAAAAGAAAGGGAAATACAAGAAAGGAAAAAATTATTGGAAGGATTAAGCTTCCAAAAAGATGAAGCACGTTCCAATAAGAATATTTTTTTTTCTTTAAGAAATATGGATTTTATAACTGTAAAAAATGGGGCATTATGCATCTGAATGCAAGTCTAAGAAAGTTCCAAGAAATAGAGGTAATGAAGAACATTTTGCTCATAATGAAAGTTATGATTCAAATGAAGTTTTTTTTTATGGCTATAATCAAAACTAAAAAGGAAGAGAATGATGAATGGTATCTTGATACTGACTGGCTCAAATCACATAACTGGTAATAAATTTTGGTTCTCTAAATTAGATATCTCAATTAGAAGAAAAATAACATTTGCAGATAATATAATAGTGTGTTCTGAAGGAATTGGTAAAGTACCAATTCACAGAAAAGATGGCAAGAAAGCGTATATCACTTACGTAGTATATGTGCCAAATATGAGTAGCAATCTTATCAGTATCGGTAAATTGTTGCTAAAGGGCTATACTATGAAGATGGAAGCATACAACGAGAGTTTTTGATTGCAAAGATAGGTTAATCCTAAAAGTTCCATTGTCAAACCAGAGAACTTTCAAGATTATCACATACTTCATGGGAATTGAGATGTCTGTTGCCATCAGTTTGAGATGGTTGATTTAGGCAATCTCACATACTTCATGGGAATTGAATTTCAAATGAATGCACAAGGTTTGGTGATTCAACAAATATATTGAAGAGGTTTAACATGCAAAACTGAAGCCAGTTTCAACTCCAGTAGACACAGGAATGAAGCTTACTTTTAGCAGTGAGAGAAAGAAGTTGATTCATTTTTGTACAAACAAATAGTGGGGTCATTGAGGTACTTATGCTACAAGACTTGATATATCATATGAAGTAGGTTTGATGAGTAGATAGATAAAGAAACCTACAACTTCTCACCTAATTGCAGCTAAGAGAATTGTCAAATATGTGAAGGGTACTTGCAACTATGGTATGCTATACACTAAGAATCAGAATGAATCTGAAGGAAGTTGAGAAGATGGAATTGATGATTGATAGTAAGTATGCAATAGCCTTAGCAAAGCATCCAGTGGTTCATGATAAAGTAAACACATTGAGACATGTTTCTATTTTCTTAGGGATCAAGTAACACAGATAAGTTGGAAATCAAGCATTGCAAGATAGAAGAACAGATTGCAGATCTGTTAACGAAGTCTCTAAAGACCAGCAACTTTGAATACTTGAGGAACAATCTAGGAATGTTTGAAGTCATTAACCAATGAATTAAGGAGGTGTATTAGGAAGTTAATTCAGTTAATTATGATTTTATGAGTTAAGGAGTTTACTTGCTGAACAAGTAAACTCAATTAGTTACAAAATTATGTTGAAGTTTGTTAAGCTTTTATAGTATAAATATAGACTACGTGTTAATTATTTTGTAATGCAACTCATTTAATAAAATTCACTTTGATTCTCTTTAATATCTCTCAATTCTCTCAAACTTTCCCAGGTTCAATTTGTTCTTTCAAATATTATATAGGATGCCTTTAGAGATTTTTTTCTCTCCATAAATATGATCGCTAAAGTAGTGATGGGGAAAACATCAAAAACATGGGATCACATGGGAAAGTGGTTAGAGTAGGGGCTATATTGATGAATTTGGGTCACATGAAATTAAAAAAGACGAATTGGATCATGATAATATATATTTTCAGGCATCGTCAAAAAAAGGAACACACCACGTTAGGCTACTCAGTCAATTAAATTTGGATCAATTGCTTGTTCAAATTATTATGCATACATTCTCTACGTGGAAAACGACTTGACTTTTATTATCCTAGGATTCTTACCACCTCAAAAATATTTTTCCAGTCAATTAAAGTGCAATGTAATGGCTAACTGTGTCTTCATAATTTGCACATGTTGATTTCATTAATAAAAAATGCTCGTGTTTGCATGAACAAAATTAACGTATTAGGACCACACGTGGTTTTTAATTTGTTTTTTCTAATCTGGTAGGTAGATCCATGGTAGGTAAATTCATGGTTAGAGAGAGTCTTAAAATTTTAGTCTAAAAACAAACATTAAACTTCAACTAATTCCAGTAGAGTTAATTAGATTATAGATCCACTTGAGGATAAAAATACTATCTTAGGATCTCTTTTATTTAGTCACAGCAATCAAATTTTTTATGAATAGATCTCAAACTAAAGTGGGAAATAAGTCGAACTTGATTTAGTTTGGTTTGATAATAATTTAACTCAAAATTCGACTCGAGTTTATCATGATTTTTTTCTAACTCGAACTCGACTCAATTAAAGTTCGTGGACAACTCGATTCAGTTTGATAGATCGAATCAAATGAAGAAAAATAAAAAGAAAAAGAAAACTATAAAGACCACATGTATTTCTACAACTTTAAATTAAAAAATCAATAAAAAAGATTAGCCAGCCACCTAATTGAAAACACGTCGAATGATCAACTTTATTAGATTACACTTAATTTCCTGGAATTAGCTATTTCTATGAATTAATCAATGGCACTGTAATTTGATTCCAAGTAAGTAAGTATAAGTGAACGATTCACGCATTAATTATAGGTAACTTGCTTCCCGTCCTTCACAATACTTCTGGACGTGGGACTCATGAGTCATGAAATTGCTGGTTTGCACGTTAACTTATGTCATAATCGTTGTCAACATTTTCAATATTAAAACTCATGGAATTACTCTTTTTATATTACTTTTTCTTTTCTTTTCATTCAATGGGCATTCCAGTTTGGCTATTAGATTTTTTATTTTATCATATATTTGTTAATAAAGTAGAAATAAAAAACTTGGACAAAATAAATAGTAGTAATAATTTCTTTAAAATTAGTGTAGTTGATTTAGCAATGGACAACAAAATTTAAATTTAGTTTTCCACATTTTTTATAGTGAATTTTTGTCTTTTTTAACAAACTAAAATGGAATATATTAACAATAATATGCATTCCTCATAGCACAAGATGCACTAAAAGGAACATGTGATCACTCATCTTAGGCAAAATAAAAAAGAGGAAAGATGATTATTAACCAATGCCCAAACAAAAGAACCGAATAAGTCACCAACCGTGATAACCAAAAACTAAATTATTGTATTTTGCTCTCAGCCACCAGTAGGATAGTAGCTTTACTTTATCTATAAGATTATAAATAGAGTCCTTCTTTTAGCTAAAAATCTTATTATTACACGCTTTCCAAATTACCCAGACACATGAAAATCAAATAACATACATACAAGAACGCCACATTTTAGAACCGCCTGATGCAAAACCAAACTGCATAAAATGGTCATAAACACTTGAATGATAAACCAAAGAGAAATCAATCCAATGCCGAACATGTCAAACATTGTCGAAGAATTTACAATCCAAAAACAAGTGATTAGTTGATTCTGTAACTATACACCTACTCACACAATGTTGAGAGTCTTAATTAAAGATGTCTCGTCTAAATAAATTATCCTTGATAAGAAACCGATTTCTTAAAAGACGTCAAACAAACAAAGATATCTTCAAAGAAATGTCCTTATATGCTATACCCCATAAATTAAACCATTATCAATAAACTTATCCAATTTATCTTCAAAAAGTAAACATATCCGATTTTATTACTTATTGCCAAATATTACTTGGTGAGAATACAAGAATACAAGATTGACAGACAAGAATACAAGATTAATTAACCCTGTCCAAAAAAAGAAGAGACAAGATTAATTTGTCTTGCAGGAAGATGCAAATGGATAGAGAAACAACAATCAGATATTAACTATGGCTGTCTCGTCATCGTCATACAATAAAACGTCAGCCTTAATGTCCTGTCCAAAATAAGCCGCAAAAGAAAAAATTGGGATAAGCAAGCCACACATCCTAGTCAACAACTTTAGCCTCGTACAAAAATTGATTTAAAATAAAATTTACACAAGAAATAAATAGGATTTCCAGATATTGAAACTTTTGGATAAAACGAACTTTGACCAATTATAAAGTATTAATGAAAAGAAAGCCTTTGCGTCTATACTCTATAATGCATCAAAACAAAGGTTCAGATTCAGATATCAAAATAAAAAACAAAGGTTTAGATTAAGATATCAAAATAAATGTTCATATAAAGACATTAATACAAAGGTTCAGCTTGAACATCGGAATAAAATTTAGATCAATCATCAAATGAAAGGTTCATATCAATCATCAAAACAAGGTTCAAATCAGTCATCAAACAATAGAACAAAGATCAAATATACTCTTACTTGTTCTACAAGACTCAAAAGTACAAACCGGAGAAAGCAAGGATCAAATCTACACCATTCCTTTCTCCCCAACTCTCTGAAGTTCAAACAAAAAAATAAAGAAGAAAGGCAACAACTATATCATATCTTGCTCGCCAATATTCTGAAGTATTTATTCATACATAAATACAAATCATTTTAGAACTTTAAGACTTAAGAGATTACACAAAAATATAATTTACTTTCTCTAAAGTACCTATTTGTTAAGAGTATCACATCAGATATGAGATAGCCTAACAATGTGTTTATAAGTTGGGGCAATCCTCACCTCACAAGCCGGTTTTGTGGGATTGTGTTAATAGTCTCACATCGGATCGGATAGGAGATGGTCTGACAATGTGTTTATAAATGGGGATAATCCTCACCTTACAAGCTGGTTTAGTGGGATTTTGTTACGCCCAACCACGATTTCTAAGACTATCACATCAAGATCTCTTACAAATAAGAGTACACTTCAAACTCTTAAATATATCTTCTTTAGATCTAATTCTCCAAAGTGTATTGAGAATACCTTCAAACTCAATAGAGTTAAATCATATTCAAATCACTTCTTATCGTACTATTGCAAACACCTTTAATTTGTATTTAGAATACCTTCAAACCCCATATAGTTAAATCATATTTAATACATTTCTTATTTGGAGGCGCAAAGAAAAACTCGTGTAAGCCTGTTGAGGCGTTGAGATCACACACACACCCCGTGTTTGTGTTTGTGTGCGTGTGTGTAAAGGTCATAATGGCTTGAAGTTAAAGGTACAAAAAGTTGGGAACATTCTCCAACATCATATTAGAAAATCTCACAATTGTGAGGACTAGGCAAACTCATATTAGGTAAACCTCGATAAATTTTGTATCTAATTCTTTATACATACTCTTTAATTTTATGTTAAAATATTGAACTTAAATCACGCACATAGTCATCTCATTCAAATATAACATGTTTTGACTAACACTTTAGAAAATTCTAATCATAATTGGTTATATGTTTTCCAAATTTATCTTGAGATCAATTTAACTTGAAAACAAATAAAATTTTAAAAGGGTTATAATTCAAATAAAATTTCTTGTGACCGGTATTTCTACTTCAAAGATATCTCAATTTCATGCCACATATCCCACATATCATCATTGGGAGCATGAGATTGCCTAATATTTATTTCATATCCTTTGATCCAACGTCCTTGAGGAGTCTCTTTAAAAGCCCCCGCATGTAACAATAGATGATTAGGCTTGAAGGTTACATCGCAACTGAGCTTGACCCAATTTATGAGCATGTTGTCAATGAACATGAATAATCTCTAACTGAATGTGAATGCTATTTTTTTTCAAACAGTTGTAGTCTACAATTTATTTAGCCAACTTAAAGATTATGCATGTAGGGTTGCTATAGGACGTTGAAAGTCTTCTTCAAAAATAGCAATGTTCGCCACTTCCATAGGTACCAACAAGATATCATAAAGAGTGAGCGTCGTTGAACATCGTGATGATAAATCATGTTGCCTCAATGGTTATTAAAAATGCAATCCCTGCAAAAATAAGAACAAAAACGAGTCATACTATTAGAAAGAACAAATCTAATTTATACCTAAGTAGATAACAAGATCATGATTCTGAACGACAAGTTCCTACGTTTAATGTAAATCATATAGATCTAAAGGTAAAAGGGTACTGGTAACCAAAGTCCAACCATTAGGTAAATAATGTCTGATCAATAATTGTTTTATCTAAGAAACAAATTTATATTCTTCTACATAATTCGTCATTGATAGAATATGAACGTATGATAATTTGAGGTGTTCAAAAATCATATGATTAAGAATGTTTTAAAAAAAGAATGTATATATATAGAGGAATGCTAGCAACATACCTTCTAACACACTTTTTAACACACTATCTTTGATTGGTTAAAATTCACATGAGTTCCACCAAATCATGTGGGTCCCATATAAATTTGGTGGGTCCCATGTGAATATTAACCAATCAAAGAGAATGTGTTGAAAAATGTGTGTTAGAAGGTGTGTTGCTAGCATTTCTCATATATATATATATATATATATATATATATTCTAAAAGAAAGATTGTGTAAGCAATGCCCTCATTTGATGATTACTATGTTAATTATAATAATATTTTTTTAACAAATCTTTTAAACAGGATTTTGTCTACTCTTGTCGTTTTAAATTTTCGTTGTCAAAAAAAATACCCCCTCATATACTTCCAAAAGGGACCCCGTCGTCAAGTATGACCTGCCAAAATAATAATGAATGAACAAAAAGAATTCCGAAACGAGTTTAGAAATTGTCAATGGGTAATAAATATTTAGTACACACAATCCTTAGACCGTGTTTTCTTCTTTATCTGTTCCTTCAAACATGTCCTTTTTTTCTCATTCTCTTCATATATTATACACCCAAATTCCTTAACCAACCAACTTTATCTTTTTTTCTTGAGCTATGAAATTCTCACTTTTCGCTTGTTTCTCTTCATGGGCTACTGAAAATAACAACATCAACAACGGTACTATAATTATGTCTTGTACTTTCAGCTGTGTAATATAGTTCAGTAGTTTTTGTTTATCATGTTTTGAAATTTTTTTTTTATATGCAGATTATGCTGAGGGAGATATTAATGATGGAAGCTTTCGTGTATTTACTTATAACCAATTGAAATCTGCTACTAATAATTTTGATCACAAAATTGGTCAAGGTGGATTTGGCTCTGTTTATAAGGTGATAATATATTACATTCTGTTAATTTTTATTTCATTTTGAGTCTTTTGATTTTTTGTTGAAACTAACTGGCGGCGAAATTTACACACACTAAGTGCTGATAAGTGGAGAATTGCGTGCAGCATATCAAATGTCCATAAATGGACTTTAGAATGCAAATTGTTACTTTTATTGTAATTAAATTATGAAAATTGTTACTTTTGTAGTTATGAATTTATGATTATTATTAGATGGAAAACTGATTGTGGTTGATTTGACTTTTAAAGGGGAGGCTCATAGATGGATCATTTGTGGCAGTGAAAGTGCTTTCTGTTGAGACTGAATCTATGAGAGGAGAGAGGGAATTTGTTGCAGAATTGGCTGCACTAGCAAATATAAAGCACCAAAATCTTGTTGGTTTTAAAGGATGTTGTGTTGAAGGAGCAAAAAGATATTTAGTCTATGATTACATGGAGAATAATAGCCTCCACCACACTTTCTTAGGTAAATTCATTTTAACATTTCTTTCTAATTATGCCTCTAACTAAGGATAAACCTTCGAAATAGTTGAATTCATGTTGAATCGATTGACCTGTCCGGTTCAGTTTTTAAAACATTATGCCAAGTCCTTTGCACCACTTTTCTAAAACCATTGAAGACTTATAAAAGACCTAAAGCAGACAATACCCCAGAAAAACGATGCAACGGAATTGAGTTTGGAACATTATCTAAATGAGCTATATGACATCCACATTAAATTGACCTATAAATAAACTATGTTTTTTGATGTGGCTTTTGAATGATATAGGTTGTGAGGAGAGAAGGACGAGCTTCAGTTGGGAATCAAGGAGGAATATATCTATTGGTGTGGCTCGTGCAATTTCCTATCTCCATGAGGAGTTGAAGCCTCATATAGTACATAGAGATATCAAGGCCAAAAATATTCTCATAGACAGAAATTTTACACCAAAAGTTGCAGATTTTGGTTTGGCCAAATTAATGAGAGATGAAACATCTTACATTAGCACTAAAGTTGCAGGAACATTGTAAGTGTCAACATTATGAAAAACTATACATATATTAATAATTTCAATCCTTTTTATTCATTGACTAATGCTATTTTTTTTAATTAAAAAATCAATAGGGGTTATTTGGCTCCAGAGTATGCTAGTTCTGGACAACTAAGAAGGAAATCAGATGTTTATAGTTTTGGAGTATTGCTTTTGCAAATTATCACTGGCTTGGCTGTGGTAGATGCCTATACAGACATTGAACGTTTCATTGTAGAAAAGGTATGAAATTTTGAATCAAAAAATTATTTTTCCTTCTAGCAAAAATAGTGAATCAACACTAGTGTCTTTAGGAACCAAAATTGTCTGCTGCAGACTAAACAAGCATTTGCTAATTGCTGCTATTAATTATCTTTGACTATTGAATTGAGATGAGACGGTTCACTTTTTAGATATTGATATATTGAATGCAAAAGAATTCAAACTTGAAACTTGATTTATTTGACTTTGATCCAACATTTAGTGCTTAACTTCAGCAAATGCATGCTTTTTTTTTTTTGCTACAACAAATGTAGCTTTGCGAAGCTAAGTTTCTAAAATTACTAAGAGATGAATTTCTATATACTATAAACCTTTTTTACACATTCATTTAATTAAATCACACCAAAATATTATTTTTATAGGTTAGTTCTTAAAATATCTCTAAAAATCTTTATGAAGCATGTTTTGCGAAATACATGTGTAAAATAATTTTGCATCATAATCGTGAGTGTGTACAAATTAAATCCAATATATAAAAAAAAAAAAGTTCCATTTAGTCCTTTTCAGTCTGTTAATTTAATATCTCAAAGGAGAATCATATTTACCCATGAAAAAGACATAACAGACAAAATAAATCGTCACTAAAAATCCTTTCTATAAAAAAAAACAAATAAAAAAAGACAAGAAATAGTCACTACAAACTCTTTGTAGCTGACAATAAAGTTAATTATATTTTTATAGATAATAATGTTTTATAATTTTAATTATGCTATTCCTATCCCATCTATACTGTCGCCGCCGCCAAAAATAATTATCTACATCTTTAATAATAGACTTTGAAACTATAATTATTAATCATTGTTGGTTGAGAATACAAAATTATCATAAAACTACACAAAAAAGATAATTTTTTTATGTGTTTTAATATTTTAAAAATAATTAAAAATGAAAAAGTGACTTTTCACGTGATTGTCAAATATATGACCAACTTGATCCAAGACTCTAGGGTAAAGAAGTTGTCACCTATCTAAATTGTCTAATATATGATGACCAACTTGATCCAAGACTTTCAATTGTATAAATTATTTAAAAATTTGTTGGTTTTATAATCATGTGAACCAACATTTTTATGTTCAAACCAAATGGTTTTTCTTGTTTAGGCTTGTATGTTAAGATTTTGTCAAAGTGGTTTAATGTGAACTTGTTTGATCATGTTTGCAGGCTTGGGCAGCTTATGAGGCTAATGATCTATTAAGAATAGTTGATCCAGTGCTTAATACAAACTATTCAGTTGAAGAAGCCATAAAATTCCTCAAAGTGGGGTTACTTTGCGTGCAAGAAACAGCAAGACTTAGGCCAAAAATGTCGGAGGTTGTAGAAATGTTGACCAACAACAATGTTGATATGAAAGAGGTTAAGATTTCAAAACCAGGATTTGTTGCTGATCTCAGAAACATTAGAATAAAACAACACAAGATAACAGACTCCCCACAGTCTGGTTCTTCTGGAGGAGCATCCTTTGCAAGCTCCGTCTGGAGTATGGGAAATCTCGCTCGTTGATTTAGATCAAGAATTCGTGACGTGTCTATTGTAAGAAAAATGTTTTTCCATTTATAATTTTTTTTTTGGTCTCACTTATGTGCATTCTTGCACGAGATTTTTACTAGTTTAGGATTAGAATTGTGACAAATTGGTCACCGTGTATAGATAGCAATAGCGCTTAAGAGATTTGATATTGTAGTGTTCATAATCAATTTTTAGTTCATAGGATTGGTTGCATCATGCAATTTAGGTTAATTGGTTTTTTTATTTTTGTGTGGAATTGCTTCCTTTGTATTAAGTTTTTTTTTTCTTTTTTTCTGACTTGCATTGGCGTGCTCAGTGGGCATAGGGGAATAATTAATTATTATACACAAGTGGAGTGGAGGGCCATGCAATGTTAGATCTTGTATCAATTTTCCAAGTTAGTTGAACTTGAATGTAAATTTATCATGAAAAAGACATTACAGAGAGAATAAATTGTCCCTTCAAACTCTTCTGAAAACAGTAAACAATTCATTTATATAGATAATGTTTTTTTTTTTTTAAATTTAAATTATGCTATTCCTGAATCCTGTCACATCTATCTATAATTGTTCTTTAATACTTCGTCTGTACGTGATTATAATTTTTTTTTTAAAATCTTGTTCATAAATATTAATCTCTATCCAAATTACTAGATGTATTTTCGAATGTTTTTTTTAAACACATGCTTAATTACTACTAACTTTCATTGAAATATGAAAAGTCAAATTAAAAACATATAAACCCAAAAATAATTTAGTAAAATTCATATACAAATTAGATAAATTAACTACATTATCAATTTTTCTTAATATATATGTAATTAGTCATTATTAGTCTTTCTTGGTGGAGAATACAAAATAATCACAAAACTACACACAATTTTTTTAGTGTTTATTATATCTTCTTTTCTCTTTCTTGGCTGACCAATACAAAATTTGAAGACCAGTATCAATTGTAAATCTATAAATATTTTTCTACCATAAAAGTTTTTTAGTGAGAGAAACTCCAACTTCTCTCTAAACTTTCTTTCTATTTCGTTCATCGAGGAGGGGTGGTTTTAGGTTATTTTTTGACCTAGAATCACCCCTCTACTTCTTTTTTCTTTTTTCATTTTCTTTCAATCTAAATAAGTGGTTTTCACATATATCAAGTTTTTTCTTTTGTGTTTTTTTGTGATTTCGTCGTCTAAGTGCGGCGTTGTGTTGTTCGTCGTTTTGTGATGCGTTTGATTTCGCGTCTTGTCGCGGTGTTCGTTTAGTTCCTATTGAAAGATCGGCATCAGTCAATTACAAATTCAACCAATGATTTGGGCGTCAACCTTAAAAGAAAAATTCGAAAAAGAGGAATTATTATTGTTATTTTTATTATTAATGGTAATATTAATCGTAACTGAATTCTACATAGAAATGATATTCTAGTTGTCTCAAAATAATTGTCATTTTAACATTTTTTATGTTTCTCAAAATAATTATAACTTTAGAATATCAATGTTGTATGTATTATTTTTACACTATTATATCCTTATTTATTGAACTTCATCCAATTTAACTAATTCATTAACTACAATTAATATTGATATCAGAAGCAAATGAATCATCAACTCATGATCATTTAATCATGCTTTCTTATTCATATTCATCAGTCCTATATGTTTTGGAATTATGAGTACCAAATTCTCTTTAGGTACGGTCATGAAAGTAAAACTTCCTTGTGCAATTGAATGATTATGTACCCTTAAATTATTCTATGAATTTCTGCTGATTACTTTGCTATTTCATTCGGTTGATATTGTTTTTAATATTTTTTATGCATTTATGAATGTCCATAAATCAATTTAGGTCTCAATGATTACTAACCTTAACTTTATAGTTCAACCTATTTTAACTGTTTGGTTGTTATTAACTTAATTTGGCGTTCATAAGCATTCAAAACTTATGACCTCAACTAAGACATTAGGGAGCAATAATCGTTAAATAGAGTTGATAACCAAGATATTGGCATAACTATTTTGGTCAAATGTCTTAAAATCAAACAATCAGTTTACATTGGAACCTAACATGACTTAGTTGTCTTCTAATCTATCTCTCTCCCTTAAGTACCAATTGTCAAGGCCCCCCTCCCCTACATAAATTCTCATCATCATCGTAGTAACTTAGTTGAAATAACACAATCTATGTGGAGAAGAACTTTATAAATTTTACTATTTGTTGACACACTAGTATGTTTGTTAGATTTTTGGTATCAAATATTTATCTAAAAAAAAAGTTCTCGTTGAGTTTCTATAAGTAGTAAGCTGAGTGTTTTAGGTTTAATTAATATTTCTTTTATGTTACGGTTTTGTTTGGTAAAATAAAAATCACAAACCAAACCTATGGTTGAGTAAAAAATTACCCAAGTATTGTCAATCCAAACACGATTTTTTGTAGTTTTCGATTTAAATTTATTCAATTTACAATTTTATATTGGATTGGTTAAATTTTAAACACCACTAACAAGAGCCGTCAGTTTTGTCAATAAGCAAGGTCCATTGTTTGGGTCAATTATTAAAAATAGTTATGAGAGATACTTGACCCAAAGAAAAAGAAAGAGAAGAGATACCAAATAATCAAATATGACGAACCCATGCGTCTATTTTGTGGATGGTGGATGCAATCATTTTCTCCTTTTTAATGTGGACCCTATCAAACAAGTGCTAGAAATTTGTCATACTCGAATAAGAGAATATTGTGATTTATTAAGTGTTAGTTAAAACCTAATATTGGATTAAAGAGTGGAGGTTGAACAACAATTAACTAAATAAAAAAAGTTTATATACTTAAGTCTTAAAATTTGGATCAGGGACGGAGCCAGAAATTTAAAGCTAGGGGGACCGAATAATTGGTTAAATATTAAAGGTATATAAGAAACCTTAAACTAATATTTTCTTGTTTGTGAAAGAAACAAGAAAATAAAAAATAGTAGTGCATGTGTTCTAGAGTTAAATATGTTTTTAGTCCCTACAAATCATACATTTTCAAGTTTAGTCCCTCAAAAAAATGTGTTCAATTCTAGTCCTTATTTGCATTTGTATGAACTATTTTGAGGACTAAAAATAATTCGTTTAAGAAAAAGTTTTCAAAATAGGACTATTCTTATAAAGTGCAATATTATATATGG
>Ga0228710_1006735_pt1 | contig 17289 bp, 12 predicted proteins | sample MedpolnodulmetaG_FD_177995 | JGI IMG/M metagenome (GOLD analysis project Ga0228710, IMG submission 177995) | Root nodule microbial communities from Medicago polymorpha collected in Santa Monica, California, United States - pink nodules | ecosystem: Host-associated > Plants > Roots > Nodule... | reverse complement strand
ATTAAATTTTTTTTTTTTTTTGCCTTCCTCTTTCATATCATAATTCTTTTGTAAAAGCCCGTTCATGTTTGTTTCAAGCCTCTTTGGTGTACAAGTGACACTGTCGATTTTTTTCTCTTGCAGTTGGCAATTTACGGCATCTAATTGTTGAGGCCTGTATTGCAAGAAATATACTTGACACATCGGCTTATTTTTGGCCTGGCTATGTGAATGCCTGCAGCAATCAAATTCCTTCCAGCATTTCTAACCAGGTGAATGGCTGGTCGTCATTGATGAAGGGATCAAAGTTAACTCCTGGGTTAGTTGATGTCTTAGCAGCAACTCCCGCTTCCAGGTAGGCTCCATTGATGACTCGTATCATTCCTATGTTCTGTACCCTGTCACTTGCCTCTTAAAATGGTTTTAGAAGAGAATGACTTGGGGAAGGTGATTGGTTAAAGAAACTATCCAACCTGGAAGGTTTCTTTTCTTTCTTTCTTGCAAATAAAGATTTTCTATCTCTCCTGAATGCTGGGTATATTAGATGCTCTTTTTTAAAAATTTACAAGGTAAGGCAACTGAATTTAAGCTCATTGATTTGATTAAAGCTTAGCAGAGATCGAAAAGGTTTATGAGATTGCAATCGATGGTTCAGATGAAGAGAAGATTTCTGCTGCTACCATTCTGTGTGGTGCATCTCTAGCAAGGGGATGGAATATACAGGTAATCTAACACTTGCTACAGAGAGAATATAACTGTTTTCTTGCTTAGTTTCTATTATAATTTGGAATTAGAGGGAAAGTGTGACAAAAGGTGAAAAACGATAGAAAATGAATATAGAGAATTTAAGAGAAACTTTAGTTTAATCTTAACTATCTTTCTGTACAATAGCAAGAAAAGATGACTAACTTCTAAATATTAACATAAATGAAGGTGTGCCTATACATTTGTAGGATGTGTGTTAGAAGTCTCACATTGGATGAAACAAGTATTGTACATAAGTTTATATAAGTGGGGGCAGTCTTCACCATACAAGTTGGTTTTGTAAGGGTTGAGTTAGGCCCCACCCAAGTTCTAAGAGTTAACAAATTCCAAATGTAATTGGCTTGAGAAAGGAGTAATGAACCATCTTTTAGGCATTTGACTTCATTAACAAGACAACAATCTAGTCCAAAAGTATATTTCAGTTTGCAATACACTGCTCAATTAGATCCATAGAATTGTATGTGAAAATGATATTATCCACATACCAGAACAAAATGACAGTGTTGAGAATGATGAAGAATGAAGGATTGCGTTTTGCTAGACTCTAGGCCACAATATTATTATTATTATTTGGAATTGGTGGGTGAGTATGAGAAAACGTGAGAAAATGAGAATTTGACACAAACTTCAGACTAATCTGAACCATGTTTCTAATTCTAACATTAATAGCAATGAAGCTGTGCCTCTGTATTTATAATTATAGAGGTCAAGATACAAGAGAAGCTGGTTACAACTAAGTGCTAACTATAGCAGAAAATGTAAACAAACTTTAACAGAAAAGCTTAGAGAAAGTATTATATTCAGCACGCTTCTAGTAGGACCGAGCAATTTTTTAGCTTTTTTGGTGTCTCCGAAAACCATCTTTAATTTGTCTGCAATTTTCTTTTAGTTTATGTTATTATCTTTGTTTGCAGGAACACACTATTATTTTTATCACAAAGTTGCTCTCACCTATTTGTTTGCCCAACACTGGGACTGAAAATCATTTGATCAGCCAAGCACAATTTCTAAATGTCCTTCTTGTTGGAATCTCATCTGCAGACTGTGTTCATATTTTCTCCTTACATGGTTTGGTATGTTCTATTTAATAGTCCTTAACTTACACATGTAATTGTCAACTACCCTTTCTCAATTTTTAAGGTGTTTGTTTTGCAGTCTAGGAACGTTCTCTGAATCAATTAAGTTTTTAGTTTAAAGGGAAAAAATAGTTTAAAAGATGATGGAGGAAGGGGTGTTCTACTAGAGAACTAACTGATGGTGCATGTGCCTTGTGTTCAGGGATGGACCCAGAAGTCTTGAGTAGTGAAGGCAACTCACGCACGCACGCACCACGCACCCACTCACACGCGCGCGCGAACACACACTACTTTAATTTTGAAAACATAAATATACATCATAATTCTTTCAAAAAAAAATATACTTCATAATTGTTCTCTTGGGATTCCGCGTTCGGTTTTTAATAATAATCATTGTAGAGAAAACTCTTTCAACAATTGTAGTTGTCACACACACACATATACCTATATAGTGTGAGAGAGAGAGAGAGAACACTAAGTGAACAACATATTGTCTCCACTAACATTATAGAAAGATTGTTATGCATATAAAATAAGAAAATACTAACATGCGCCTTTAGGACATTTTTTAAGCAATCAAAAGTGGCAACTTTTGCATAAAAAATTCTGTAATATTACTAAGTATTTTCAAAACAAAATTTATTTTTATGAAAACCTTAAATAACACCCTCAGAGCACTTGTTTACATGAATATTAACCAAAATATCTATATTATTATTATGTATATATCATATTGCAAAGATCATTATTTGTGTTAAAAGTAATACAAATACTATTCAATTTTTTCTCCAAAAGATAGTGAGGGCCAATATGCCCACATTCTCTATAACTTGGGGCCATCCCTACTTGTGTTTCTGATGCTGATACATATTGTTGTTTTTTCATTTCAGGTTCCATTACTTGCGGCAGGGCTAATGCAAATATGTGAGGTTTTTGGCTCATGCGTTCCTGATGTCTCATGGACTGTCGCAACCGGAGGAAAACTCTCTCCTCATGAGGTGTTCTCTAATGCATTTACTCTTTTGCTTAGATTCTGGCGGTTTGATCATTTACCCATTGAACAAGTAGGGGGCAATGCGGCAACTCCACCACTTGGAAATCTATTTAGTCCTGAAAACCTTTTATTGGTTCGAAATGGTAGAGTTGCATCATTTGGAAGATCAGCAAAGGATAGTCTAAAGCTCAAAAGGTTGTCAAAAATTGTACGCTTTCCTAAGGAATCTGTATATATGGATTCATTTCCAAAACTAAACTTTTGGCATCGACAACATCAAGAACGCATTGCTTCGACCCACTCTCGTCTTATGCCTGGAGGGCTTGTTCAAAAGATTGTTGATGCTTTACTAAGGATGATGTTTAGGAAGGTAAATGTTGGCTCTGAGACTTTGACACCTACGACCTTAGGAAGCAGCAGTTCTTCTCAATCCGGGTCTGCATTGGATGATGCTTTAGTGAAACTAAAAGTCCCCGCCTGGGATATCCTGGAAGCCGTTCCCTTTGTGCTGGATGCTTCTCTGAATGCTTGTGCTTATGGAAGAGTTTCTACCCGTGAAATGGCTACAGGTTTGCCTTGTTCTATTTTTAACTCGAGTTATATTGAGTTGGTTAGGATTATAACGAGGGATTGATGCTTTGAAATGTATAATTGTCACACAATGTGGAGTGAGGACATCTACATTGGAGTACAGATGTTAAGCTCCAAATGAATGTGTAGGTTGAAAAGGGTGGCATACTTAACTATATTTACTTCTCTTTCTTAAAGAATTATAAAACTAAAAATGTGTTTGGAACAGTATCTTTTAATTAGTTTCAAAAAGGTTGAAAAAAAAAGGTTCAAAGTTGCAACTGTAAAAGACTAGTTCAATATTTCTATTTAAGAAGACCTATTTTAAGATTGTTATGAAAATTGTTTTCAAAATATATTCATTTAATTTTATTTTACTTTTATATCTTTTCTTTTTATAGATAAACTAAATATACTTTTCTTTAGATTGAATACCCAAGATCGTTGAATACAAATTTCATGGTAGAATAATTGTTTATAACAATTCTAAATTTCCATACACTTTTTTAATAATTTCTAATTACTAAACAAATAAGGTATTGTATTTGATATATTTCAGACAAAATAAATTATATTTTATAAAATGTTTAAAAAACATCTAGAAAATTTAAATAAATTGTAATACTCTATCATGTTTGAAGTTATGTCACTACCCTTGATTTATTTTAATGGAAAAAATGCAAGTTGGGGAGAGAAAGAGAGAGGTGCATGCTGGGAATCTAAATATATCCCACAAGCTACCGAATCTACAAAACTGCTGTAAGAAATTGAATTTTGAGTATAATTCACATAATTACAAACTTGGTCTTAGATCACAATGATACTTTATTATTTCATGGAATAATTTTTTCCTTAAAATTTTTCTTGATATTGAAACCACGTGTTTGGCAAGCTTATACTGGATTGTTAATACTGACTGATACTTCTAATATTTGTTTGGATTGTTGGTTGTGTAATTTGACTTTTTTGTGTTTCTATTTGTTTGTCTTAAGGCCTCAAACGTTTAGCAGATTTTATTCCAGCATCTTTGGTTGCCATTGCAAGCTACTTCTCAGCTGAAGTTACAAGGGGCATATGGAAGCCAGCTTTCATGAATGGAACTGATTGGCCTAGTCCTGCTGCAAATTTATCCCTTGTTGAACAACAGATAAAGAAAATTTTAGCAGCCACAGGTGTTGATGTACCAAGCCTTGCTATAGGTAATTAATCTTAGTCACCACTACATTTTTTTTTAAAAACAACTGTAATGACATCATTACAAAGACCCATATTCAATAGGTTGGTCCTTGACAAATTAATCAACTAGCTGTATTTTATTACAAAGGTCCATTATATTAACAGTATTCTAAATTCCCTGTATACAGATGAGGACTCTCCAGCTACACTTCCTTTGCCTTTGGCAGCTTTCGTAAGCCTATCAATAACATACAAACTTGACAAAGGCAAAGGAAGATTCCTCCTTCTGATTGGCCCAACTCTTAATACCGTTGCTTCTAATTGCGCCTGGCCCTGCATGCCCATTTTGACCTCTTTATGGATCCAAAAGGTGAAGCGTTGGCGTGACTACTTTTTGCTACGTGCTTCCGGAACTGTCTTCCACCACAACAAAGATGCTGTAGTTCAGCTGCTAAAAAGTTGCTTCACATCCACTCTCGGACTTGGCTCTACCTGTATGAATAATAATGGTGGTGTTGGTGTTCTTCTTGGTCATGGCCTTGCTTCCCACTCTCCTGTTGCTCCAGGGATTCTCTACTTAAGAGTGTACCGGTTTATTGGAGATATCACATTTTTGAACAAAGAAATCATGTCTATTCTATTGCTTTCAGTTAGAGACATAGCAAGTAGTGAGCTACCTAAAGGCGATGTAAAGAAACAACTAAATAAAATCAAGTATGGAATGAAATGTGGACAAGTTTCTCTTGTCAGATACATGGCACGGGTCAAGCAAGCCGCGTTACTTGGTGCTTCATTGGTTTGGATATCAGGTGGACAAAAGTTGGTTCAATCATTGATAAGAGGCACTGTTCCTTCCTGGTTTTTATCGGCTGATACGTTGGATCAGGATGATGGAGAAACTGGAGTGCTGGTTGCTATGCTTAGCGGCTATGCACTGGCGTATTTTGTTATGCTTAGTGTGGCATTTGCATGGGGTATTGACCATTATTCAGTTCCACCAAATCGACGAGCAAAGGTTATTGCAGTTCATTTGGACTTCCTTGCAAACACAATGGAGAAGCTTACAGCACTGAGTTGCCATCGTGCTACTTGGCAAGCCTATGTGTCAGGTTTTGTGAGCTTGATAGTGGGTTGCACTCCAATGTGGATCCGTGAGGTTGATGCGGAATTGTTGAAGAGACTAAGCAAGAGATTAAGACAATTGAATGAAGATGAGTTGGCTCTTCGCCTTTTGGAAATTGGAGGGATAGGTGTCATGGGTACAGCAGCTGAAATGATAATAGAATATGAACGTATGTTGTAATTCTATCAGAACTAGCAAATACTAAACCATTAACACCTTTTAGGCTTTAACTGTAAATGAAGGTAGCAATTTTTACTTTTAGAAAGAGAAAAAAAAAACAGCTGTTTATATACCTTGCAATGATTTCCTAGTTCGTCACAATGTTCTTCATTTACATTAATCAACTACAGGTGACAACAGAACGGTTTTGTTTCCAAATTGGCAAGATGAAATACTTTTTTGCCTATTTCAGTAATATAAAGAACGGTTCGTCACAATACGATGGATTGTTCTAGGGTATTTCTTACTATAAAGATTTAATAATACAATTACTGACCTAAATGTACAAGGGAAAAAGTTAAGAGAATCTGTCTCTTAAATTAAACGAAAAAATGTTTATCTTTAAAAAAAGAAACTTTATTCGTTCACATTAAAGACAACTCTTCTTTAGAGAAATCTTCATAAAGATGACAATGGGTCAATGCAAGGCTAATTGCATCCTCAGTCACTGGGAATGAGAAACAATCATGATGAAACTATTGAGTATCTTTACACATAATACAACCATATATTGTCCACTGCTCATCCTCGTAATTTTTTTTTTAATTATCGTATCATAATTATAGATTTACAAATCTACAATTGAGAGGGAAATTCAAGTAATGACAAAGTTTACAGAGGATGAGGAGGGAGGAGGTGGATTGGGGATAGTATTTCTTCTAAGGAAAATGCTTGTTTTTACGAAGCATTGCTAGACGAAAGAAATCCTGGCCACATATCTCATTTTCAATTGCCGCATGTATTCCACCAGTTTTTGCTTTTTTATTTTTGTTCCTTTTGCAAGTGTAATTCTTGCGTTTCGTTTTTGTTTGCCTCGAACAAAGTGCAGCTGTAAGACTTCATTTCATAAGTAGACAAACCTGATATTTGCTCAGGTGGGACAAAATCACCATTGGTCAAGAAAAACCCTGGAAATGGAAGTGCGGTGTCGACTAAGCGGTACCATGACATCCCTTCTGGAAGCAAGGGTAAAGCTACAGTCTCTGGATGATCATCTGCATTGAAAGCAATAAATAAATCTCCTAATATATCAGAAGATACAGAGCTCTCTTGAAGCTCATTTTGTTCAGTCTTCAAAGTCATGGCCAGGAACTTGCAGGATGGATCTTCCCATCTTGGCGGAGCCTTGTCAATTCCACGCCATTCAATGTTTTCTTCTTTTAAGAAACTCCTACTCTGAAGAAGATCACTCCGCCTCGTTCTCAAGGAAGTCAAAAAGGAAATGAATTGTGTAATTTGCTTACCAAAACCTGTTTTCAAAGCAGCCCAATTGAAGGGTTTTGTGTCACCACATGCAGGAGAACCACCAGAAGAGTGACCACACTCGTCACCCATGTTCAAAATAGGTACTCCTAATGACACAAATAAGATGAATAGGAAATTACGGATTTGTTTGAGTCGTCTTTCAAGAACAGCAGTGTTATTAGTAGGTCCTTCTTCTCCACAATTCCAACTCAACTCCACCTCTAGGTCAGCACTGCTGAAGCTGACCAAGTCCACAAGAGAAAGTCCGAAATTCCCGGCAATGTAATTAAAAGAGAATGATGGGCCTCTTCCGTCAGAATACAGGTCCCCACTGCCACAAAGTCTTGTTGCAAGGTTGCTAAGAAGACTTTCACCTCTTAGAAAGTTCCTCACATCGTTGTGGAAGTTTGTATTTATTTCAGCCCATCTCATCCAATGAGGAAAGCGAGTCTCCTTTGGTTCCATGTCATTAGGATCCCAGCAATCTGCAATGATTTTAGTTTTCCACAGTACCGGATCAAAAGCAATTGCTTCGACCAAGGGAGGCCGAAACAAGTATTCTCCATGAAACCCTCTCAACAAATGTGAAGCATTTACAAAAGAGAAACCATCAATGTGAAACTCAGTTACCCAATGCCTAAGGCTATCCAAAATCAAATTTTGCATTATAGGATAGTTACAGTTCAAAGCATCATGTACTTTCAAACCACCAATCTCATTTGCATAATAATAAGACAAATCATCAATACCTTGAAGAGCACCAGTCTCGGCAGTATTGGTGAAAACAACTTCCATTATAACTTCTATCCCATTGGCATGCATAGTTTTCACCATCTCTTTCATAGAGTTTACAGTAGATACAGGATCACCAGATGGTCCATAAAGGTTCATTGGAGAGAAAAAATGACAAGGAAAATAAGGTCCCTTTTTCTCATCAAATGTGAAAACTGGCTCCAACAAAACAGCATTGACCCCCAGATCTTTAAAGTGCTGCAATTTTTTAGCCAAACCAGAAAATTTCCCAGCTAAATCACCGGAAAGTTGACTCGATTCATGCTCGGTAAAACGCTTCACATTCAACCTATACACCACTAGTTTCTCCATTTCCAAATTCGGATGACAATCATCACTCCAATCAAAAGCAGGTTCCTTTCTCAAAAATCCAATGTTCTTCGTAGAACCAATACCATTCTGAAAAAAATTCTTAACAATTCTAGCATAAGGGTCCATAACAACACCTTCAGCATAACTGTTATTCCGGTTAGCTCCTCTGAAACGATAACCATAGCTCACAAAATTCCCCGCACTCTCAAAAGCGATATGCCAAATATCACCTGACCTATTGACATAAGGATCAAGATCAATCTCCAAAGCAGGCTTCTCCACACCATTATCATCATCATCATCATCATCATCATACAAACACAATACCACACTATCAGCATGCCTTGAAAAAACAGCGAAATTGATCAACCCATCACGGGAAAATGAGATCCCCAACGGATCCGGGCGACCCCGAAGAAAACCAACAGGCACACAAAAATTCCTTTTCAAATGGGTTCTAATTTCCAACCCAGACAATCTCAACAAAAAAGACAAATACAAAGGAACTTGTTCAACGTCAAATTCCAATTGAACTGAAAATTTTCCAACAGAATTTTCCACAAAAGGACTCACATTCATCCCTTTTCCATCATCCACACTTGATGAATCATCCCTATACAAACCCCAACACAAAACCAATGTTTCACCTTTAACATTACTTAACTCTAAAGAAGAAACCTCAATATAAACAAAAAAACAATCTTTTTTCTTTTTAACATAAACCTTAACCAAACCTTCACCTATTTCTGTCCTAAACAGATAAGACAATGATGTTTTGATACCTTCAGATTGTGTGAAAGGAATGAGTTTCTGCTCAGTTTCTTCTACGGACAATCTTGATGACGTGGCAAACAATTTAGAAGTGTGATTATGAGAAAAGGGTATAATGAGATCTTGCAAATTTTGAGTAAGAAATTGGTTGTGATGCTTAATTTGGAGAAACGAACATTTGGTTTCATATTTGTTGTGATTAAGTGGAATGAGTGAGAATGAAAATGATGGCAAGAGATTTGTCATCTGAGTAAGTGAGAATTCAAGTGATGGAATTGAAGAGAAATAGAAATGGAATGAATGAATGGGATTAGAGATGGTGTGAGTGTGGATGAAGAATGTGTTGGTATCTAATTATGGGACCGCACAAAACACAACATATCTATTGTTTGGGGTTTAGGAAGGGTCGCTTTTCTATGGTTTTGTTTGGAGAATCCTCTCTCAACCCGCGTTCCTCACCGTTGGCTAAGCCCATCAAATCAAAAATTATTTTCAATTTCAATTATTTTCTCAAACGACAAACATCTCTTAATTAATATTTTCTTGAAAAAAATAACCAATAACACTTGTTATATGATATTTGTATAACTATTTTCAGATAATTATATTGTATATTTAGGTGTCCCCCATAAATTACCCTAATAAAAACATCAAATTGTATGCAATCCAACAACATTTTTGTTGTCCAAATAACTTTTTTTCTTATCATAAAGATGTTGATTCTGTTGTAACAGTTTATCTACACTGAACACAGTATTTTCTACATTAATTACAACAACAAATAATTACAGACGTGTATATATACAACAAACAATATATTTCCTTGGTAATTAAAGAGCAACAAAATGTTACTTGGAGCTGGAAATATATCCAATAGTATGGATGATGCAATTGGTTGTAGGCATGCTGCTTGCTGCATCTTATACTTTACTCCATATGCCCATTTCTTGGAATCTCACATAGCTACTGTTGTAGAACTGGCTGCACTGCTAGCTTCATTATCAGATTCTGGCTTGCTACTCCGACAAGCTCTCTTTGTCTGAATAAGAGGATTCTCCTCTTCATCATCAATGTTCACTTGTTTTTCAAACTCATCTCCCTTAAAAACTGGGTGTACGTATGCATCCTGAAGATAATGTCTCAGGTTCAAGTTTGGTTCAATAGCCCGTTCAAGTGTATCTTTCACCATGGCATCCTGTCATCAAATCTCATATATCAGACTAATGAGGTCAAATACTAGACTGCCATTAATATCTGATGTCAACTATGTTTACTCTCAATAGAGCGGTGATTGAAGCCGCATGACATCAACCAGTTCTTCTCTATATTGAAAATCACGGCTACAATTTAAAACCTTGATTTTGGTCTTAAGTTAACTAACATACACAATATTTAATATATGGAAATGGTAACTGCTTAACCAACCTCTAGGGGATATTTTACGAATGCAGATTCGAAGCGCCCTTTGCAATATACGTGGAACCAGATTGTCAAGACAGGTTGCGCAATAAGTAATAGTGTTGACTTACTTGTACCTCTTGTACTAAGCAATCCCATCAGAAGAATTTGAGATATAATCAAACCGATAACTACTCGACGGTGGACATCTGGCCAAAACGTTGCTCCACTCTCGTATTGCTGGTTATACACATTGATAATCTTGTGACAAGAAAAGGAACCGCTAATCAAGCATAATCAGAAACAAAATGATGATATAAATTTGCTTAATAAGTTAGTATGTTTATGCGGAAAAAAGTGGTGAAATAATTTAATAGTAATACAATACGTGAAACAATAAAACAGTATACTAAATGTCAGTTCGGTCATATGATTCATCTCTATTTCTTGTTTAGATATGCATTTATCATAAGGAACAATATGCATTTATCATAAGGAACAAAATATGTAGCAAACTCTATTCAGAACTCACCTGGTGCCGATAGACCATGTAGGAAAAAGCAAAGAAGACTACAATGAAGGGAAGAAGTAAAGGTGTGACTGGAGCATAGACATGCCCCAGCATGAAATATAACTGGATTCGAGGTTCAGATATAGCAAAATTCAAGCTACCAGGATCCATAGCATTCTGTCTGTCTTGCTCCGTTTTCACTAAAAATGTGTTTTTAAGGTGGAACGTGATTAACGAAGATAACCTGAGGATTTCTCCAGCTATTCCAGCCCACCCGTCTATCATAATGTATGTCATGAAAAATGTGGCTTTCATGGGGATTGTACTGCCAACAGTTTTTGTGAACCTGCAAATATTATTAATAGAAACATCATGTCAGTTGTTGTCAATGTTAGTTCCGAAATGAAAGCTGTCTAAACTCATCAAGCTCAGAGCCTACTCTGAAGAGGGCTCATTGATAAGATGCTCGAGTTGCTGAAATGCCGTTCCTGTTACAATGCTTCCAAGGAACACATTGACGAGAACAAACAAGTAATATTTTGAAGCTGATCTCCGTTCCAAAACAGAGAGCGATGAGTAACCTTCTATTTTGGACATTGCCATGAGGAGACTTGGAAGCAATATGAGAAATAACTTTAATGCTAGCCCTGGCAGAAATCCTTGAATAACAGACTTTACAGATGGCCTGCAATGAGTAACTCCATTACTCTACAGAATGACATAAAGATGATGTACATTCCATTTTAGCAATGGAAAAAGGAAACCACAACAGTAATTATCCTTGTTGATGATAATTCCCTTAAGTAATATGAAGAAGGCAAAAATGTATTATGTATTATGTATTACTTTGTTCGAGGGGAATCAGACAACGTTTTCCAAATTATTCAGATGGTAAGCATTTGCCATTTAGGGGTCATGAAGAGATTAATTAGCAATTTAGAGTACAAAACTAGTATGCTAATTAACTTGTACTATATTAGATTGAAAGCACTTACTTTTCAATTATTGATTTCAAGAAAGGAAGGACTTTCTTGATTGACTCAATGTTAGCTAGAGATTGGACAAAGGCTATAGGTATCATAAAGAAGAAAGTAAGGAAAAACAAAGAGACAGTGGTGAGCAATCTTCTAAGATTCAGGTCAAAATATGGAATTGCAAGATTTTCCCAGTAGACATCCCTAGGCTCTGGAGCCCATTCTGTCAGCCAAATGGTAGGATCACTAGTTTGTTGAGTTTGAGCACATACAGCCGCCCCCCATCGGGTTTTGAATGAAACAAATGCTGCAGGGATAATAGCATTGGGGTCGTTTATAACATTTTCTCTTTCTTCAGCTTCCTGTTTAAAATGAACACTGTGAAATTGATCGTTTATAACAGATGAAGATATTATAAGCGGGCACACACAAGTAAAATGAATGGGAAAATTTAAAAACAGGTATCTAATCCGTTATGACTAACTATTTGATATCATGAATGGCTATCCTTTTATTCTTCTCCTTCACTTTTTTTTTCCAAATTGTAGCCTCACATTATCATGCCCTTAAACATTCATATTATGACAGCTAAAAGCTCAAGTAGCAGTCGCAAAATAATAACTAGCGAGAAGCATACATGCCGTTTACAATCTGTAGAACAAGGAGACGACCAACATAACTAGCGAGACAACCTAAATAATAATCAACTACGAGCCAACCTAATTAGCGTGCGAAATGAAAGCATAGAATGAAATTAAAAAACCCAAAATGTCTTGAACTACTTACCTAACTGATCTGCATATCCATTTTATCCAGTGATGAAGTAAAAATGATAACAAACTACCATATTTTGATTATACTTCTGAATATTAGAAGGCTATATTTAGATTAAGGGAATGTCGCAAAATAAAATGGAATAGAATTATTTCTCATTGTTTGGATGGGTTTAAAATAAAATGGAATGAGATGAAACCAATGAAATGTTTTATATTGCAATCTATCAAATATCTACAGAACCACTCTGTACATAAATAATAAAGGTCTATCTCTTATCAATTTGTTCACTTCCCAAATAAAAGAATTGAAAATTCACTCCATTTCATCATAAAATGTTTCGACAATGATATGGTAATTTTAATTTATTATATTCTACTTCGTTCCACACATCTATAAGTCAATGCGTTATATGGTCGTGTAAATGAATGGATAATAAAATCTGAACAAAATATACTAACAGAAGTGGCACAACTTACTTGTTCGCTCAACTTCTCAATCTCTGCAGTATAGTAATCAATGGCATCAACTTTAGTCCCCAAGAGACCCATCATACCTGTCTATATACATAGTAAGATATCAAATTGTGAAATACACAATAAAATTAACTTTTCCTGAAAAGAAAGCTACCCGAGTAGTTGGTCTCTTTGAAGGGTCTCTTTCATATTTGTTATGATAGTAAACATGCCAGTTTTGCAATCTCTTCTTCTCTGCAACTATTGATGCAAGCATGTTTGCATTATAAACAACCTATAATTCAGAAGAAATTAATCACATGTTAGACCACAGGAAATCACATAAATAATGCTAGTTCAAGATTCATAACAGAAAGTCTTTGATTCGCAAAAGAAAATCTAAATTAAATTACAGATAGTGATCAACATACTTGATGCATCAGATAGTGATCAGGATGGTTGACGTAAAAAAAATGTTCAATGTGTTCACTGACTGATTCATCCAGATCTGGGGGAACATTCCTAACCAAGACCTGTGGAATAAAAGAAAGAAAAGAAGTGGTTACTAAGAAACAACATTCAGCTTGCTCAAGGACAACTCAAAATTGGCTGAAGCTATCTGCTCAGTTCTTGCAGTAACAGAAAGTAATGCTAATATACAAATGAGATATGAAAGCCGCAACCCAAAACTCCATTGGTAAGTGACCCCATAAAAAACCATAGAATAGTTTCACAAGCTGATAACTAGTCTAACTGTTCTCATTATTGTCACATGTACGGAAAAGGATTTGCTATTACTACTATTTCCCCTGCATATATATATGCAATCACATATAGGCACATCCTTTGTGCATCCCATAAAAATAAAAAAATAAAAACTTTCAATATTTCCCTTTTGCGTATAGAGCTTGACGAATACAACTGGTCTATCTTAGAGTTTCAAATGTATTTATTGTTCTGCAGTATGAGCATCACTTAATCATCTTTTCCGAACTAATAAACTCCAAAGCATTCTAATTAACATTGCCATGCATGTTTTACCTATGAAGGGAAGAGAAGCAATCTCATTGTTGCAATAATCATGTTTTCCTTATAAAGACTTACAGTAAATTGATCTGGACGACGACGTTCAGATGCCAAAAATCGCAATCTCATTGTTGCAATAATCATGTATTCCTTGTAAAGACTATAGCATGTCCAAGCTGAGAAGACATACGACATACCAATATGCGCCCAAAACCTGAACAAAATGATGTGAAATTTGTAACATATAGTATGAAGCAACCAGATTATATATGAAGATTCGTGATACAAAGAGTCTACAACTCTCTTATGACAAAAGAAGTCGATTCAGTTATTATTCGGATTTTGGACTCTTAATTGGTTTGTCTAGAATTAAAGACAAAAATCAAATTTACAATGTACTATTTTACAAGCAAAATATATAACTCCTTCAATTCTCAATAATATTTGCGGTGTGTTAGGGAAAAAGTGAGTAACATAGAGCTTGAACAACTTTGTGAAATGGATTAGCGCACCTCTTTGATCCAAATGGAATGTTCGATATTGAAAGTTTGTCAATATCGCTAAATGTCAAACCCTTGGTTGCAGGTGCTTCCAAAGTTTTTCCAGTCCAGTTAATGGGAACCAAAACCATAAAAGCCAGTAGGGTAGTTGGGACAAATATTTTGACGCTGTACATGAGTATTCCATCAGAAAAACAAAATAACTAAGCATTAGAAAATCATAATAAGATCAGAATAGAAAACAGAAAGGTTTCAAATTGCAGTCGAGAACACTCAAATCTTGACAGTAGTTTAAACCATTAAACGGAAACTGGGTGCACACATTAACTCACCCAAGAACATAAATCCGAATAAAGACGGCTGAGTCAAGGCCTGCATGATCAATAAGCTCGGGTTCAGGCATATGCAATGCTGCAGGCATCCAATTGAGGAACCTAATGTAGGTTCCAAAGTCAAGGTTAACAAATTTCTTGACAATTGATCTGGAATTCGTTGGGCTGCTTCTTATCCCCTTCAGATACCATTTTGGGAAGTAAACCCTGTCATTAAAAGGCTGAAGTCGCAACACTGCAAATGCCAAAAGGAACATGGTTGCGGAAAACAGATTGATGCCTGCAGAAACACCAATATCGACTAGAGTCGCCATTTTCTTCTCCTTTTAAAGCACACTTTAACCTACACATATTTTAAAAAATAAGTCATGAAATTGGCTTTCCAATTTTCAACTAGCATGACTTCTAAATTCATTTTAGGCAATATTCATCCTAACATTGTAATTATAATATATTATGTCAGAGATGTTTTTTTAAAAAAAATAAAAATAGAAAGGCGGAATTATTATTAATAACGGTGACATAACTCCGTTCATTGAGGTTACAAACTCTTACCACTGAGCTCACACCTCATGGACTCGTGATTCAATCTTTCACAAAACACTTACAAATAATGAATTAACCAATTAACAAATATCTTTGTCGGAAATCACAGAGCATGTAGTGAATAATACGGTTACACGTTTCCATAACTGCATTTCTGAGAAGTTCGCAAAACCATTTTTGTGACATCCAGCGTTATTTATATAATATTTATCCCACATTGACTTGAATAAAAAACTGTTTTCTAACTAATTTCTACACCAAAGCATCCAAAATTTGTTCTTCACATTTCAAATTTAAAATGCGGAAAAGTGTTTTGTTATCTATAAATTAAATTATAGCATTACATACAAGCATCGATGCTCAATTCATTTATGTATATTCAAGAATTCAAGCATCTCGACACAAAAGCCTAATTAAATTTTTATGATCATATATTCTGCCGTCTCAACGCAAACAAAACATAATCGAACTATTTTTCCTAAGGCATTTTCTAAAATTTGAAAAAAAACATAAAAAAAAAATCTAGAAAATGAGATTGAAATGTGAAATGCAATACAGAAACAAACCGTTTGTTTTTAATAGAAGAAATTCACGGTGTTAATCTTCTTCTTCGTCGGAAAGGTGAAGGCATGTTTGAATTGGCGGGAAAATGAAAACTGGGTTGAAGCGAATGTTGTAGTTAATTTTGGTGATTGGTTTTCCTCAACGTTATTAGGTATATGGTTTGTGTGTAAGAAGAATTAAGAACAGAGAGAGAGAGAGCAATGAAATGAAATTCAGAAATTTTGTGAGTGGAGAAAGAAGGCGGCAATGGTTACCGTTCGTTGTTTGAGTGTACGGTGCAGAGCGCCAAAACCTTCGGACTTCTCTCTCATTCATTCCTACCTACTACCCTTTTTCAAACCTTCTAAATAATTTTATCAAAGTAATGAGTCTTGGATTAATTATTCAATTATGGATTAGTATAATCTATTATTTATCATTACAATGTTAGCTCGGTTGTTAGAGTTTACTCTCTCCGTTTCATAATATTTGTTCATTTTGAAGAAAAAAAATTACACATTAAGGAATCAAATAAATGTTGTCATTTTGTATGAAATTCTTTGTGTTTTTTCTACAATACCCTTAACCATTTATTATTTCTCTCTCTACAATAAATAGGTAAGGGTGTATTATTGATAAACCAATAATTAATGTTGCATTGAAACTTGAAAGTGACAAGTAAAGTGAAACAAAATTATTCTCCAAAATGGACAAGTATTGTGAAACAGAGAGAGTATATTCTTGTAATCTTAAGTTGTTGATTTTTTTTCGTAGTGTCCAAGGTTCAAATCATGAACTTTGCATATATTATACGTTATCCTTACTAACTAAATTAAGCTTACAACGATTAAGTTGTTGATTTTGAATCAACTTAGGATTATTTGTTGTTTTTTAAGTGTCGTTTTAAAATAGTACTCTCAAATTAAGGAAATCGGTTTTTAGAGTTTTTTTCTAACACATCCACGTTTTAATCCACAAATAAATTTATTTATTTTTATTTCAAAAAAAAGATATCAATTTTTATACACTTTCTTTCTAATAAATTTTTTATTTCTCCCATTTTCTCTCATAACAAACAATTGTGATACACACTTTCTCTTCAATACATTCTTATTTGGCATCAAAATTGTTCTTCTATTTTGCTCATGAAATTGTGATACACACTGTGTGAATGGTCTTCAAACCGGGAGGGGGGGGGGGGGCACAAT